>SAMEA104315421__coassemble_447_pt1 | contig 236211 bp, 211 predicted proteins | sample SAMEA104315421__metabat2_high_PE_028 | metagenome-assembled genome bin SAMEA104315421 (sample SAMEA104315421) | gut metagenome | biome: Monkey gut; feature: monkey-associated habitat; material: faeces | place: China | collected 2013
AACGTAGTGAAGCGAATTACGACTTTTCGTGAAACAAAATCCAAGACAGCGCCCATAGAGCAGAATGTGAAGAGAGGAAACGAGGAGTTTCCAACCGTAGGCACGTTTATGGCGAGTGAAGTGATACACAAACCGTGGCTGTCCGGAAATCTTTACATTTGATTATTGAAGAATGGTTATGCTTTGGGTATGATACCGTTATGAGTGAAGAAATTTTCAGAATTAACAAATATATTGCACAAACAGGTTTCTGTTCAAGACGAAAGGCCGACGAGTTAATTGAGGCAGGCAAAGTTCGTCTTAACGGAAAAGTTGTCACCGATTTTTCCACAACAGTTGGCAAAAAAGACAAAATAACGATAAACGGTAAGCCTATCTCGAACGTGAGAGAATACACATACATTCGCTATTACAAGCCGGCAGGATACATCACAACAAAAAGTGATGAAAAAGGCCGCAAAACAATTTACGACATTCTTCCGCCGGAAGTTCAAAACCTCAAGCCCGTAGGCAGGCTCGACAAGGCATCGACAGGATTATTGATTATGACTGATGATGGTGAATTAATCAATAAAATGACTCACCCGAGTGTCAAAATTCCGAAAATTTACAGGGTTTGTGTCAAAGGAAAAATCGAGCAAAACGACCTCATTCGTTGGGCAAAGGGTATCGAAATCGAAAAAGGCAAAATCGCTTATGCGGAAGCGGAAGTAATTGACATTGAGGACGGAAACACTGTATTAACGGTCGTTTTACGTCAAGGTATGAACAGACAAATCAGAAAAATGGCTGATGCAATCGGGCATCCTGTAATTTCGCTCAAACGAACTCATCACGGCTCAATCGACCTTTTAGGTTTACAAAAAGGTGCTTTCAAATATCTCAAGCCTTCACAAGTCAAAGAATTAAAAAATTACATCAAAAAAATTGAAAAAGAAGCAAAGAAACGTCAATCTTTATAGGCTTCTTCGGTAAATTCACCAAGTTCCGTTGCAGAAAAACTGTGTTTTTGGAACTTAAATTCTTTCCGTGCGTTAATAATATAAAGTCTATCGAGTGCATTAATAAAATAAATATCATATTTATGCAACTGTTCTGCACTGAGCAAATCCGTCAAAATCCAAATATGCCTTGATTTCAAAGGATATTCTGCAAAAACATACAAACAATTCCAGTCAAATTTTTTATAAAGGTTTTCAAGTTTATCAGTCTTGATTTTGATTTTTTCAAGAATATGTCGAACGTGAATTTCCCCGCAATCACTGCTGTTAGAAGGGTCTGCAATTACAAAACCTAAATTTTCATGAAACATACCCAAAAAATTTTTGCGGAACATTTTATTCGCCCTGGTAACACGTTTATCGAGAGGCAAATTTTGCTCCATACACTCATTTGCAAGTCTTGAGAGACGACCTTCATACTCGGAAATACCTCGTGTCACTTCTACTCCGATATTATCTTTTTCATTTTGTAAATCCGGAGATTCAGACAAAACAAAATTTTTATGGTTTTCACCATAAAAAAACTTCAAACTTGCATTAGCATATTTTTCATAAAACCTTTTATTCGGCATACTTTCTTTCTCAGATTTTCTCACTAAAACTTTAAAAGGTCGGTATTTAACCGACCTTTCAGACTACTTTCCTAAAAATTCCTGACGGGGCGTGTTCATCGATTCTACCTTTATTTTCAGCGAACCGTTAACATTGCCGATAATAAAATAAGCAGGGAAACTTCCTCCAGGAGAAGGGTTTCTCATTGCTGTAACTTTAAAATCGCTTCCGTTAGGGGTAATTTTTACATTAGAATAGTTATTCTTGTATCTCATTGCCTTGCCCAAAGCCCTTCCTTTTGCTGCTTCTGCAAGGTATCTGTTTTTCGGAACTACAACAGATTGGGTCGTTCCGTCTTTTTTCTGAACAACTCTAATGATTTTCGGATTTTGAACATAATATTTTGTGAAAACATCACTTTCAAAATTGTTTGAAGCCGCAACGTAAGCATTAAAAAATGTTCTTACTTGTTCAGTCGTTGTAGCATTTGCAGCCCCAACACCTATAAACATTGCAACTAATAATACCAAAATTTTTTTCATTGGAACTCCTTTCGTTATTCCATAAAATAGGGCGGTAAAAAAGATTTTACCACCCCTAAATTATTAATGTTTATTCTTCTTCTGAGAAATCAGGAGAACCGAACATACCTTCGATTTCTTCAAGAATTGCTGAAGGCTTACGAACATTGTTCTTTTGTGCTGCACGTTTTTGTGCTTCCATATCTTTCTCTTCTGATGCATGAGTAAGATGATAGAAACCAGTACCTGCAGGAATCAAACGACCAATGATTACGTTTTCTTTCAAGCCTCTGAGCATATCCTTCTTTCCATCAACTGCAACTTCTGTCAAGATTCTTGTCGTTTCTTGGAAAGATGCTGCTGAAATGAAACTTTCGGTATTCAAAGATGCCTTTGTGATACCCAACAAGACTGACTCGAATGCTGCCGGAGTTCCGCCTGATTCTTCTACCGCCTTGTTTTCTGCTTCGATTTCTTTGAGTTCAAGGAATTCACCGGGAAGAAGTTTCGTATCGCCTGATTCAAGAACTTTAACCTTCTTGGTCATTTGTCTTACGATAACTTCAACGTGTTTATCCGCAATTTCAACACCTTGTGAACGGTAAACTCGTTGAACTTCGTCTACCAAGTATTGTTGAGCAGCTTCGATACCGTTCAATCTGATGATATCATGCGGGTTCATCGGGCCACCTGTCAATGCTTGACCAATGTGAATGTCTTGACCGTTGTTTACAACAATAGTTGAATCAATCGGATATTTGATTTCGTGTCTGCCTGTGTCGTTAACGATATACAATGAAGGAACTTCATCTTCGATAACGATTTCGGCTTTACCTTCGATTTCGGCAACAATAGCTGAATCTTTCGGTTTTCTTGCTTCCAAAAGTTCTTCAACTCTCGGCAAACCTTGAACGATATCGCCTGTCTTTTGTCTTTCAAATACCAATGTTGCAAGCATATCACCACGGAGTACCAATGCACCGTTTCCGATTTGAAGCATTGTACCAGGGCTAATTAAGTAAGGACGTCCTTTTCTGATTTTTACGCCGTCTTTTTCAACAGCAACAACCAAACCTGAAACATCTGTTACTTCGCCATCTTCGCCAATGACTGAATCCATCTTGACGAATTGTCCCTTCTTAACGGTTGCTTTCTTAACTGGGATTGTTTTTTCGAAACTATCTGATACCAAAAGCAAACGTCTGACATCTTCGCCCTCTGCGTTAAGGCTTACAACACCGTCTTTAATAGCCAAAACTCTCGTCTTTGCAACTGGTGTTTTCGAATCGATGATTTGTCCGTTTTCAACAAGCAATTCTGTTTGCATTGATTGCATCATCTTTGCTTGTCCTTCCATTTCACGTCTGATAATCAATGTTTCAAGAACTACAACCTTGAGGTTGTTATTCTTATCAAGTTCGACCATACCTTTCAAGTGACCAAGGTAGCCTTGCATTTGCAATACCAAACTTGTCTTGGTAAGTGCCGCACCGTCATAGTTACGAACTCTTTGACCGTCTTTATATTGAAGTTGTGTAACAGGAACAATATCGATTGATTCGTCTGTTGAGTCAAATTTAATTGATACTTCCTTCGGATTGATTTGGAATTTTTGAACAGGACGTACCAAAATTTGGATAGGCTTATTAGACATTGTTTCTTCATCAAGTGTAAGTTCAACATCTTCTGCTGTATCGTCTAAATCAATGTTGTCACTTTCTGAATCCATAATCGTTACGATAGACAATTCTTTAGCCTTGATTTTCGGTGCAATCAATGTACCTGCTTCTACGAGTTCGCCTTCATCAACCTTTAAGTCATTAATGCTTGAAAGAGTATGAATTTCACCCGGAGTGATGACTACTTCGTGAATACAATCATTGAATTCTCTGATTTCAACAATACCGTCAATGTTAGTATACAAGTCTTTAACAACTTCGGTACCTGCCGTAACGTATGTACCTGTTTCAACCATTTTCAATGATGAATCTTTACCTGCCAATTGGTGAATTTCATCAGGAATAAAGATAACTTCACCTGGTTTTGTAATGATTTGGTTTTCGTCAACTTCAATACCGTTGTATCTGATTTCACCGCTTGATGAAACAGTGTGTTCATCATCGATAAGTTCTGCAATAATCATACCGTTTTCAACTACCGTATCGATAGGTGATTTAACGATGTATTTTTCGCCGGTTTCTTCAACTGTCCAGATTTGTTCCTTCTTAGTTGATTCAAATGTAGCGTTTGCAGGAAGGATTGATGCAATTACGATTGTCAATTCTTTACCAGAAACAATCTTCTTGATTTTCTTTCCTTCAAATTTAACTTCTTCAACTTTAAGTGAATCATTAACTCTAACTTCACCACCGTGTTCTGATGCGATGTTAATTTCTGCTAATTTTTCACCAGTTGAAATTTTTTGTTTGTCTTCAACAAGGATTTTTGAACCACCTGGGAGGTTGTATACGTCGCCACCCAACACCCAAATAATACCATTTTTGTTTGCTGTTCTTGAAACGTTTCCTTGTCTGTCTTTCTTTTCATCAGCAACGAAGTCCTCAAATCTGATTTCACCAGAAAGGTCTGATGTAATATCCTTCGTAGCCTTTTCTGTCAAACGGTTACTGTCAACAGCACTTTGAGGTGCGTATTCTGCAAGGAGTTGACCTTTTTTAACCTTATCACCTTTTTTAACCATCAATTTTGAATGGCCGGGGATATGATATTTATAAGTTCTCTTTTCCGTTTTAAGTTCGATATCGCCTTCCGTAATAGTAACGACAACTTCATCTCCGTGTCTGGTTCTTTCGTTTTTCGTTCTGATATCTGAAATAATTTCACCGTCGTCGCTCGCTTCAACGTGCTTCATAGCACCTTTTACAGCAACAGCACCACCGGTGTGGAAGGTTCTCATTGTAAGTTGTGTACCTGGTTCACCGATTGATTGAGCAGCGATAATACCGATTGCTTCACCGACATCTACTGTCTTTTGAGTCGTCATCGCCCAACCGTAACACTTTTGGCAAATGCCGTATTCGAGTTCACAAGTCAAAGGAGATCTCATCTTCAATTCTTTCAAATTGAGGTGAGCAATTTTCTTAACGTCATCTCTGTTGAGAGTTGTGTTCTTTTCAATAATAACTTCACCGTTTTCATCAACGATGTCTTGAGCAACCGTTCTGCCCAAAAGTCTGTCAATCAAAGGAACGATAACTTTGTCACCGTCCATAATCGGTTTCATGTTGATATAACGTTCCGTACCGCAATCTACGTCACGAACGATTACGTCTTGTGCAACATCAACCAAACGTCTTGTCAAATAACCTGAGTCTGCTGTTTTCAATGCGGTATCTACAAGACCTTTTCTTGCACCGTAAGATGAAATGATGTATTCGGTAACGCTCAAGCCTTCTTTGAAGTTTGCTCTAATCGGCAAGTCGATGATTTGACCTTGTGCGTCAGCCATCAAGCCTCTCATACCAACCAACTGTGAAACCTGTGAGAGGTTACCTCTTGCACCTGAGAACGCCATCATATAAACTGAGTTTAATCTATCAAAGTTTGATACAACGTTTTCAGTAAGTTTCGCCGTCGTTTCTGACCAAGTGTCAATGACCTTTGTATATCTTTCAACTTCGGTAATTTCACCCTTTAAGTAGCGGTGTGTTGATTTTTTGATTTCTTCATCTGCCGCTTCCAAAAGGTCTTTCTTGATAGGCGGAACGGAAAGGTCTGCGATTGTGATTGTAACACCTGCTTTTGTTGCATACTTATAGCCCAAATTTTTGATGTTATTCGCAAGGTCTGCCGTCTTTGCACCGCCCCATTCGAGATACATTTGAGCCAATAAATTCGCAAGTGACTTTTTGTTCATCTGCTCATTTATGAACTCAACGTTCTTCTTCATATTTTTATTTGTTAAAGTATCCATTATTATATCACCTTAAATTTTAACTACGTTGACAAAAGAGATTTTCTGATTGTTTCATTGAAGATAATTCTTCCGACCGTAGTTTCAAATCTCTTGTTGTTTTCATCACGAACTACAATCTTTTCGTGTAATTTGATTACACCGCAATCATAAGCAGAAATTGCGTCATCGTAGTTGTAGAAGTAATGTAATGTATCCGAAACATCTTCTCTCATCAAGGTCAAGTAGTATACACCCATGACCATATCTTGAGAAGGTGTAATAATCGGTTTACCTGTTGCAGGTGCCAAAATGTTGTTTGTTGCTAACATCAACATTCTTGCTTCCGCTTGTGCTTCGATTGACAACGGTACGTGAACAGCCATTTGGTCACCGTCGAAGTCGGCGTTGAATGCCGTACATACCAACGGGTGCAACTGAATTGCTCTACCTTCAACCAATTTCGGTTCAAATGCTTGAATACCTAATCTGTGAAGTGTCGGAGCACGGTTCAACATTACCGGGTGTCCGTCGATTACTTCTTCCAAAATATCCCAGATGACCGGATCTGAACGTTCAATCTTCTTCTTAGCCGATTTGATATTTTGAACATGTCCTCTTTCGATAAGTTTATTAACTACGAAAGGTTTGAAAAGTTCGATTGCCATTTCTTTCGGCAAACCGCATTGGTTGAGGCTCAATTGAGGACCTACAACGATTACGGAACGACCTGAGTAGTCAACACGTTTACCCAAAAGGTTTTGTCTGAAACGACCTTGCTTACCTTCAATGATGTTGCTTAATGATTTCAAAGGTCTGTTGTTCGGACCGACTACCGTTCTTCCACGTCTGCCGTTATCGATAAGTGCATCAACCGCTTCTTGTAACATACGTTTTTCGTTTCTTACAATAATTTCAGGTGCACCCATTTCGAGCAATCTTTGCAAACGGTTATTTCTGTTGATAACACGTCTGTACAAGTCGTTCAAGTCAGATGTTGCAAATCTTCCGCCGTCTAATTGAACCATAGGTCTCAAGTCCGGAGGAGTTACAGGAAGTACATCCATAATTAACCAAGTAGGATCAGTGTTGCTTGCGAGCATTGATTCCATTAATCTCAATCTCTTGATTAATTTTGCTTTTCTTTGTACTGAACCGCCTGCTGATTGAAGTTCTTCACGAATTTGTGCTGCAGCGTCTGACAATACGATTTCTCCAAGCAATTCTTTGATTGCTTCTGCACCGATGCCGACTCTAAGTTCACTTTCTTCGTGTTCCATCATAAAGTCTTCATATTCTTCTTCTGACAATAATTGAAATTTCTTGAACTCAGTATCTGCTGGGTCAATTACAACATAACTGTTGAAATAAATGACTTGTTCCAAATCTTTAAGAGTCATATCAAGGAGTAAACCGAGGTAACTCGGAATACCCTTCAAGAACCAAATGTGGCTAACAGGAGCAGCAAGTTTAATGTGCCCCATTCTGTGACGTCTTACCTTTGAATCGGTAACTTCGACACCGCATCGTTCACAAATGATACCTTTATGTCTTACTCTTTTATATTTACCGCAATAACATTCCCAGTCCTTTGTAGGTCCGAAAATTCTTTCACAGAACAAACCGTCACGTTCAGGTTTCAACGTTCTGTAGTTTATAGTTTCCGGCTTTGAAACTTCGCCGTATGACCATTTAAGAATTCTCTCGGGAGATGCGATGCTGATTCTTATATAATCAAAATAATCTATACTTGTGGACATTACTAATTGTCTCCTTTATTTACTATTCTTTGAACGATGATGATGCGTCAAAGAAATTGATATTCAACAAATCGGAATCCATATCCGAAAGAACTCTCTTAGGTGCTGCTTTTCTGATGTCATCAGAATCAGACATAAGATTTACTTCTTCGCCGCCCTTCTTAGCAACCGTGATATCCAAACCGATTGATTGAAGTTCTCTTACGAGTACCTTGAATGATTCAGGGATACCAGGTCTCGGGATATTGTCGCCCTTAACGATTGCTTCATATGCTCTTGAACGTCCGTTTACATCATCAGACTTAATTGTGAGCATTTCTTGAAGAACGTATGCTGCACCGTAAGCTTCGAGTGCCCAAACTTCCATTTCGCCGAATCTTTGTCCGCCGAATTGAGCTTTACCACCCAAAGGTTGTTGTGTAACGAGTGAGTATGGACCTGTTGAACGTGCGTGGATTTTATCATCTACCAAGTGAACAAGTTTCAAGAAGTAGATAAGTCCGACTGCTACCGGTCTGTCAAACGGTTCACCGGTTCTGCCATCCATAAGGATTACTTTACCGTCTTCTCTAACCCAATCACAACCTGAGTCTTTGATACCTTTTAAAAGTTCCTCTTTAGTTGCTTTTTCTGATTGGTTAGCACCATACATTTCATCGAATGAAGGTGATTCATAATATTCGCCCGTCAAGTATGCTGCCAAGCCCAACAAACATTCGTAAGTTTGACCGATGTTCATACGAGAAGGTACGCCGAGCGGGTTAAGTACGATATCTACAGGTGTTCCGTCCGGTAAGAAAGGCATATCTTCTCTCGGAAGAATTCTTGATACGATACCTTTGTTTCCGTGACGACCTGAAAGTTTATCACCTACTGAAACTTTACGTTTTTGAGCGATGTAAACTCTGATTACAGTATTTGCTCCGGGCGGAAGTTCATCGCCTTTTTCTCTGTCAAATACCTTAACATCGACAACACGTCCGCCTTCACCGTGAGGTACACGAAGTGAATTGTCTTTTACATCTCTTGCTTTTTCAGCAAAGATTGCTCTCAACAATTTTTCTTCCGGCGGGTGTTCTGATTCGCCTTTCGGAGTAACTTTACCGACCAAAATATCATCGGCATATACTCTCGCACCGATTCTGACGATACCTCTTTCGTCTAAGTGACGAAGTGAATCTTCAGAAACGTTAGGAACTTCTCTTGTAATTTCTTCCGGTCCTAATTTTGTTTGACGTGCGTCAATTTCCAATTTTTCAATGTGGACTGAAGTAAAGACGTCATCTTGAACCAATCTTTCTGAAATCAAGATAGCATCTTCGAAGTTATAGCCTTCCCACGGCATATATGCCGCAAGAATATTTTTACCAAGTGAAAGTTCACCGAAGTGAGTTGAAGCACCGTCAGCAAGCACATCGCCAGCCTTGATTGCTTGTCCAACCTTAACAATCGGTTTTTGGTTGATACAAGTATCTTGGTTACTTCTTACATATTTCATAAGTTGATATCTGTGAAGTTTTCCTGCGTTATCTTTAATAGTAACTTCTTCACCAACAACTCTGTCAACAACACCGTCTACCTCTGATACAACGACCATACCCGAGTCTTTTGCGGCTCTCTTTTCAAGGCCTGTACCAACTACCGGTCTGTCAGTAATCAAAAGCGGAACTGCTTGACGTTGCATGTTTGAACCCATCAAGGCACGGTTAGCATCGTCGTGTTCGATGAACGGAATAACTGATGTTGCAACTGAAATAATCTGAATAGGTGACACACCGACAAAGTCAACTTTGCTTGAATCATCTTCTGTAAATTCAGATTTGTAACGTACAGGAACTTTTTCGAACTTGAATGTTCTGTCTTTGTTCAATGCAACGTCACCGGGAGCAACACGGAAGTTTTCTTCTTCGTCTGCTGACATATAGTGAACTTCTTCCGTTACCTTGCCGTCTTTTACCGCAAAGTAAGGAGTTTCAATAAAGCCGTAATCGTTAACTCTTGCGTGTGTAGCAAGTGAACCGATAAGACCTGCGTTCGGACCTTCAGGAGTTTCAATCGGGCAAAGACGTCCGTAGTGTGAAGGGTGAATATCACGAACCGCAAATCCGGCTCTTTCTCTGACCAAACCTCCGGGTCCTAATGCTGAAATACGTCTCTTGTGAGTCAATTCAGCAAGCGGGTTTGTTTGGTCCATAAATTGAGACAACTGTGATGAACCGAAGAATTCTTTCAACGCTGCAACAAGCGGTTTTGTGTTCAACAAGTTCAACGGCGTCAATGACTCTGAATTTTGCAAAGTCATTCTTTCTTTAACGATTCTTTCGATACGACTCAAACCTACTCTGAATTGGTTTTGGAGCAATTCACCGACTGAACGGACACGTCTGTTTCCGAGGTGGTCGATGTCATCGCAACTTCCTTCATCGTAAGTCAAGTTAATCAAATATTCGATTGATGATACCAAATCTTCCGTTGTCAAAGTTCTTTGAGTTGCAGGAATGTTCAAGTTCAACTTTTTGTTGAGTTTGTAACGACCTACACGACCTACGTCGTATTTCTTTTCATCAAAGAATCTTGCATCAAGAATTTGCTTACCGCCAAGTGGTGACGCAGGGTCGCCCGGACGCAATTTCTTGTAAACTTCAATCAATGCATCATCTTGTGTTTCTGTTGTATCTTTATCCAATGTTTTCTTCAAAAATTCAAAGTGGGTAAAGCGTGATTCCATTTCAGCAACGGATAAACCTAATGCTTTCAACAATGTTGTTGCCAAAATCTTTCTGTTTTTATCAATTTTGACATGAACTATATCATTCGCATCAGTTTCAATCTTCAACCATGCCCCTCTGTTAGGAATCAAAGTTGCGTTGTATAAACGTTTACCGGTCGGAGAGATTTCTCTCTTAAAATATACGCCCGGAGAACGTACGATTTGCGAAACGATAACACGTTCCGCACCATTGACGATAAATGTACCTTTGTCAGTCATCGTCGGGATATCACCGATATACACTTCTTGTTCTTTGATTTCGCCGCTGTCACGGTTAACCAAACGAACCATAACTCTCAACTGTTTTGCATAAGTTGCGTCATGTATTCTTGCTTCTTCGATAGTGTATTTCGGATTGTCGAATGTATAATTCGGTAAGAAGTGCAACTCCAAACGACCCGTATAGTCTTTAATCGGAGAGTATGAAAGAAATTCTTCCTTCAAACCTTCAGTCAAAAACCACTCAAAGGATTTCTTTTGGACTTCAATCAAGTCCGGCAAATAATCCAAACGAGTCTTGGGTATCCCCATCGGCGTTACTCTTTCAGAATAAGTTTTCTTTAACATTTATTCACCTCGCTGCATGTGGCATACTTTTTATTCAATTTTTTATAAATATGCTTTGTACTGTACAAAATTTTAATCTTTTCTTTGATATCAAGGGTTTTAGTCTATTTATCCCGTTCATTAAGGGTAATTTTGACACTATTTACCCGTTTTTAAATGATAACTTGCTGAAAGTTCCTCGTCAAGAAAAATGCTTAACAAAACTAAACTCATGTAAATATTTGTTTACAATATTTTTTACAATTGGCAAAATGACCGTAGTTATTGATTTTGAATGTCAAGTGTTGCAAAAATATGATTTTGTATCAAAAATCTATACAATTCTTAACGAGCGAGCAAAAAAAACTCAAAATGATATAATAAACTTATTATGAAACAGAATTTTAAAAATTTTTCGGTTGCCGTTTCGACGGTCGTAATAACAGTTACGGCAGCAATAATAGGCTATTCTGCCGTAAATATTTTTGACGAATATACAGAGAAGCATTTTGCAGAATATGCAAAAAATTCAGCAGAAACGCTTGCATATCAATTGTCTGCAATAATCGAGGACACTAAAAACGAAAATCCGCCTGTCCTCACATCTCTTGCGAAAGCAACCTTGTATAACGACAAAAACATCTCATTTATTGAGTTTGCGGATACCAACGAAAATATTATTGTTTCAGAAAAATCAGATTTATATAATCCGAAAGACTTTGACGGAATAAAGGTCAATACTCCCGTAAACATTAAAAAAGACGGAAAATACACAACCATTGCATATCTAAAAATGGGGGTGACTAAAAAATTTGTTAAACAACAAATCCAAAAGCAAAAAGTGGGACTTGTGGGTTTAATTTCGTTTTTGTGGCTCATTGTGATGATTTCTTGGGGAATTTCGAGATATTTGACAAGACGAGAAATAAATTTATTGTGTTACGGCTTAAAACACATTTCTGACGGACATTTTGGCACGAAAATAAAACTTGAAGGACGAAAAGAAACGAAAGAATTAATTGATATTTTCAACAATCTTTCGACCAAATTAAAAAACTACGAAGAACAAAATGTCGGAAGCATTTTGCTTGAAAGAAACAAACTTGAAGCGGTGTTGATGAGTATTGTAAACGGCGTTGTTGTTTGCAATAACGAGGACGAAATTGTACTTATTAACCTTGCTGCGGAAAAGATGCTTTCTGTTTCCGGAGAAAATGTCAAAGGGGTCCAAATCCAGTGCTATTCTGACACACAAGGCGAACATTGTTTCAGGGATAAAATTGAAGAATTTAAGGACACTCCGCTTGATACAATTTTGAAAAATCCTCCCGAATTCACGGTTGAGATTGACAAAAAAATCATCAAATGCACGATTTCACCGATGTTTATGCAAAATGACGATTACGTTGGCTATATCATCGTAATGCTTGATGTAACAAAGGAAACAGAGGTCAATAATCTCAAAAACCAATTCATTTCAAATGTTTCGCACGAACTTCGAACCCCTGTAACGGTCTTGAGAACTTACATTGACACGTTATATACAATGGGCGATGAGTTGGACGAAGAGACAAGAAAAGAGTTCACAGAAACCGCAAACAAAGAAGTTACAAGGCTTCACAGAATGGTTAACGACATTTTGGACGTCTCGAGATTGGAATCGCCTGATGTGGAACTTGAGAAGGAAATGACAGATATCACGCCTGTTTTGACAGATACGATAACTTCTATGCAAGTTCTTGCAGATGAAAAAAATGTCAAAATAAATCTTGAAAAACCTAACGAAGAAACTGTTTTACCGATAAACGTCGTAAATATGGAACGTGTTTTCAACAATTTGCTTTCAAATGCGATAAAATATTCGCCCGAAGGAAGTTCGATAGAGGTTGTATTGAAGAAAGACGGCGATTTTGCGGATATTTCCGTAACCGACCACGGCTGTGGAATTGCGGAAGAAAACTTACCAAAACTTTTCGAAAGATTTTATCGAGTTGAAAATTCCGTTCATACCGTAAAGGGCACGGGATTAGGACTTTATCTCGTCAAAACGACGATTGAAAAACATCATCACGGAAAAGTTTACGTTAAATCTAAAGTGGGCGAAGGCTCGACTTTTGGAATAAAAATACCCCTTTCTTTATAAAATCTTAATTTTATAGGGACAATTAAAAAATATGTTTCACATATAATATAAATATAAAAATGAATAGCAAATGGAGAAAAAAGATGACTAAACGTAACGTAGCGGTTATCGGTTGCGGACTTTGGGGCAAAAATATCGTAAGAAATTTCTACAATCTTGATGCCTTAAACACAGTTTGCGATTTGGATACCGAAAACCTTAAAAAATTGGCAATGGAGTACGAAAACGTACATTTCACAACCGATTTTAACGAAGTATTGAACAACCCAGAAATTGAAGCGGTTGCGGTTGTAACCCCCAGCCATACGCACTTTAAGGTTGTAAGTGCCGTATTGAATGCAGGCAAGCACGTTTACGTTGAAAAACCGATTTCGACTGTTGCAGATGAAGCAAAAAAGTTAATGGAACTTGCGGATGAAAAGGGCTTGACCTTAATGGTCGGTCACCTTTTGCTTTACCACCCTGCAGTAAACAGATTGAAGCAAATCATCAACGAAGGTATGCTTGGCGAAATCACTTATATTCAAAGCGATAGACTGAACATCAACTATTTTAAAAATGATAGAAGCGTTATGTGGGACTTAGCACCGCACGATGTTTCAATGACAGCATACGTTTTGGGCAAAGAACCAGTTCGAGTCATCAGTGCAGTCGGCGTTTCTTCTGATAAAAATGACATTATGGACATAACCCACGTCACTATTGAGTATGAAGGTGGAGTTGTCGGACAAATTTCTGACAGTTGGATTCACCCTGTAAAACGAGTAAACATGCTCGTTAGGGGTACAAAAGCAACTGCAATTTTCGATGATACGTTGCCCACAAATAAATTGGTTATAATTGACCACACAACTCCGGGTGCTGCAAAACCAGAACCACTCGATTTCATTGAAATTGAACCATTGAAACTCGAATGTCAACACTTCCTCAACTGTTTCAAAACCGGCACAAAACCGAGAAGTGACGGTTTAAATGGATATCAAGTCGTAAGTATTCTTGAAGAAGCAGAAAAGATTATGCTTGGCGAAAGACGTGCAAGACTTGATAAAGTAAACTTTAAATCATCAAGAAGCAAAAAGAAATAAGGAGGAAAAATGGCAAACTTTATTTCATTTTTCAGAGTCATTTTGGCAATATATATTCTTTTAATGCTTGATAGCCAAAGCCAAAACACCACATTTTATTGGGTTGCAGTCGGCTTGACACTTGCCGTAATCCTTCTTGACGCACTTGACGGTTGGGTTGCGAGAAAATTAAACGAAGCATCAAAAGTCGGTTCCATCATTGACATTTTAGGTGACAGAATCGTCGAAAACGCATACTGGATTGTATTTGCAGTATACGGATGGGTTAATATTTGCATTCCTCTTATCGTTATGACAAGAAGTTTCGTTTGCGACACTTTGAGAGGATTAGCATTCGCAGAAGGCTGCACAGCATTTGGCTCAGACAGTATGGTTCAAAGCAAATTGGGCAGATTTTTAACTGCATCGAGATTTTCAAGAGCAGTATACGGCGGAGCAAAAGTTTTCGCATTTATGGCGGTAATCGCTTGCCACGTCCCAACTTGGCAACCTGAAAACTGGTTTGTAATTTTGACAAACGTTTGCGTATGGCTTGCTGTAATTTTCTGCGTACTCAGAGGATTACCAGTCATAGTAGCAGGCAAAAAATATTTCACTGTTAAACACGATTAATTATGGAAAATGCAAATTTTAATATTGTTTTAGTTGAACCAGAAATTCCTCAAAATACGGGAAACATCATCAGAACCTGTGCTTGCACAGGCTCTGAGTTGTTTTTAGTCGGAAGATTAGGCTTTATTCTTGATGATAAACACCTTAAACGTTGCGGTCTCGATTACCACGATGCGGTAAACATCAGACGCTACAACGATATCGAGGATTTGTTAAAAGAATACCCCGACTCGAATTTTTACTATTTCACAACAAAAAGTGACAAAGTTTATACAAAAGTAAACTTCAAAAAGGGCGATTTTCTTGTATTTGGACGGGAAACAAAAGGACTTCCCGAAGATTTTCTTCACGCTCACTGGGATAACGCAGTGACAATTCCTATGAAAGAAGGACAAAGAAGTTTAAACCTATCAAATTCCGTCGCCATAGCAGTTTACGAGGGGATAAGACAGTGCAAAGTATTGCTTTAAAAGATGTTTTAAAACAGTTTCCTAAACGCCCGCAAGACTCTCATAAAGGAACTTTCGGACATATTTTAAACATCTCAGGCTCAAAATCATACACAGGAGCCGCAATTCTTTCATCATTGTCAGCATTGAAAATCGGAGCAGGGTATGTAACCCTTGCAACAGTAGAAGATGTGGCTAATATTGTTCATTCTTATACCCCAGATATTCCAACTATCTCATTAAAACAAACCGCAAACGGAACTATATCAAGAGATAACACTATTAGTGTTACTAACCGGTCACAAAAATTTGACGTAATTTCAATAGGTTCAGGATTGGGTAAAAACGAAGAAACTACAAGGTTCGTAGCCGATTTCGTAACACAAAATCAAAAACCGATTGTGATAGATGCAGACGGATTAAATTCCATCTCAAACTCAGAAATCGACAAAATAAGCGGAAAATCAATCATCACCCCACATCCCAAAGAACTTTCAAGATTAATAAAAGTTCCTGTCGAAATTATTCAAAGTGACAGAGAATATTATGCGGTTGAAACGGCTAAAAGCCTCGAAACAATTGTGGTTCTAAAAGGTCACAATACTATTGTAACAGATGGCGAACAGATTTATATAAATAAATCCGGCTGCTCGGCACTTGCAAAAGCAGGCAGCGGTGATGTTTTGACGGGAATGATAACGGGCTTGCTTGCCCAAACAAAAAATCCCCTTAATTCCGCCATTTTAGGAGTATTTCTGCACGGATTAACAGGAGATATTGCTGCCAAATCACTTACGGAATATGGAGTTTTAGCATCAGATTTATTGAACTTTATTCCAAAAGCAATAAAAGAAATTCTTTGAAAAAATCGCTAAAAAAGGTACAATTAGAATATGAACGATAGAATTGACGAATTAAGACAAATTATTCACGACGACCCGACAAATTTTCAGGCAATGCGTGAATTGGCGTGCGAATTGATGGACATCGGCGAAAATGATAACGCAATGAAGGCTCTCGACTACCTAATAAAAATTTTCCCTGATGAAGCAAATCTTTACTACAACATGGGTATCGTTCAAGAAAAACTTCGAAACGACGACAAGGCGATTGAATACTATCAAACAGCAATGCGACTTGAACCAAATGATCCGAATTATATGTATAACCTCGCTTGTGCCTATGTTACAAAAAAAGAATACGAAAACGCAAAAGTTCTTTTTCAAAAAGTTCTCAACATCGACACCGAGGACTCAAACTCTATGTTCCACCTTGGTATGATTAATTCTCGTCAAGATAACTCACTTGAGGCAATAAAATACCTCGAGCGAACAATCGAAATTAACCCTGAAGATACAATCGCAAGATTCTACCTCGCCTACGAATACAAACGCACAGGCAGAAGAGATGAGGCTCTCGCCGAATATCAAAAGGTCGTTGAGCAAGCACCCGATTACAGTTGGGCTTATTTCAATATGGCTTCAATCTACTGGGAAGAAGAAGATGTCGTCAATGCTATCGAAAATTTAGACAAAACAGTTGACTTAAACCCACACGACACTAAGGCTTTTGAACTTTTTATAAAAATTCTGATGAAAACAAACACCGACCAAGGTGCTCTTGCCGTCGCAAAAAAAGCACTTCAAGAAAACCCCGACTGCGGAGATTTGTTCTACACAACCGCCCAAGTGTATAAAAAATTAAAAGACAAAAAAAATTACGCAGAATATCTCAAATCAGCGATTTTAAATCAATCTTCACTCTCTATTCCTGTCAAAGAAGTTCGACAAGAGTTAAGCACAATTAAATAACACTAATGGTGTTTTAACGCATAACAACAATGTTTGGTCACATGCCACAAATAGTGTCATTCAAAAAAGAGCAAAATTAACGCAAATAGTGTTTAACCCAAAACAACACCAATACATCAAAACACTATTTGTTGCAACAAAAAAAAATCAGGACAATTAATTTGCCCTGATTAATGCCGTGCCACTATCTATCGACACAGAAAAAGCCGGTTTCCGCTATATGCACCTCTTTTACCGAACAATCACACCCGTAAAATTCTCCTTAGTGCTGCTGTGTTCCCACCCTGACACGGTTCGAAGGTTTACGCCATGACTGACAATAACGTCAACAGTACATATAACTTCCGCCGAAATCTCCTGAGCCTCACAATAGGCTCTACGCCTCGCATTAACTTCGAGTCGAGGGATTGCAATTCCCCACGGAGCACGGCTTAATCATAATACCGCAAACAAAATATTTCCGCAACCCTAAAGCACAAAAAAGAGGTGTCACCGAAGCGACACCCCTTTGTAATTTATCTCAAATTATTTTCTGTAAAATACTTGAGTTGCTTGATTTTGGTCTGGTTTCGGTTGTTTTGCTCTGATTTCCTTAACCATTTCTGCAATCATTTCGTGGAATTGCATACCACGGTTTTCATCGATTACAACCTTAACTTCATGCATTTGTTCACGTTTTTGTTCAGGAGTCAAGTTGACATCGTGGAGAACGTCCAAGTTGTGACGAGCCATGCTCATAACTTTCTTGATATCATATTCTGTTTTACCGTCGATTGTAACAGCAAGTTTTGAATCAATAGTAACACCCGGAAGGTCAATTCTTCCACCTGAAGCACCACCGTGACCGCCGCCATCAAAGACTGACGAAAGCAATTCTGCGTGATCTGAGCAATCTGCAGAACGGAATGAAAGTCTGATACCGTTCATTTCCGCAACTTCTGAGTTTTCAGTTACGAAACCTGCTTTTCTGTCTTGAATTGCCATAATTGCAATTTTGTCTGCATCGTATGGTGATGAGTACATTTCTTTCGCTTTTCTTTGAAGTTCAGAATCTTTCGGATTACCTTGAGCGTTTACCTTTGACGGGTCAGCCTTTAAAGCACCCATAACTTCACTATACTTGAATCCGTTTTGAACGTCCAACAGGGTGAATTCAGGATCATGTTTCAAAGAATCTTCCCAAATTTGGCACATATCGTCGTAAGAAACTGAAACTACACCAACACCCAAATCAGGGTAAACGTGTTTTCCATCAACAGCCATCTTGAGCATTTTGTCACGAGGTGAAAGTTCACCTTTGCCTGCTTCTGTTACAGGTGCCTTATCAGGAACATCAAATACAATATTGTCACGAAGCCATTTTTTATCAACTTTTTCAGTTTGGTTTGCGTTAACTTCATCGATAAGCCATTTTGACATACCTTCAGGAGCGAAGTTTGGTCTATCTTTTACAGACATTTCCATGTGCTCAGGAAGAAGGTTAGCCGTTCTTGTAAACGAACCTGTATCAGTTGAAGTACCAGTAATGATTGAAGATACGAACTTTCTTGCTTCTTCAAAACTGTTCTTCATTGTATTACCCAAAATACCTGCCTTATCTGCAACGATAGTAACAAGTTGAGTTGCCGCAGGAACCATATCCGAAACGAATGCGAGGTTGTTTTTATGGATTTTTTCCATATCTACACCCGTAACGTCTTTCGCATCAATCCATTCGTTGATTTTGTGAGGGTGGTGGTCGATGTAGATTTGTTTGTTAGAATTTTCGATGTAATCTTTAAATCCGCCCGAAAATCTCTTCGGAGTAGGAATATCAAGAAGGATTACCAAATCGTATTTCTTTCTATCTTCACCCTTCAACGGACCGTCATCAAACAATCTCGATGAGTCTTGCAAATCAGCGAGTTCATTTTTCAAAATTTGAACTTGAGCCTTTGTTGCTGCTGATTGTTCGCCTTGTTCCATTTTTTGAATACTATCTTGAACGAGTGCAATTCTATCGGGGTTGTAAGGACGCTTAACGTCTTCGATACCCGGCATTTTGTTTCTGAAAAGCCCAGGAATTTTATCATCAACAGCACAATCGATTTCTCTGTCAGGATAAGCACCTTGGATTGCCGTTTTCATACCGATTACAGCACCTAAAGTATCACCGTCGGGCTTACAGTGACCGACAATCAAAATCTTTTTGTTTTCAGGATTATTAATTTCGTCGGAAATTGCAGTGATTGCACCCTTAATTTCTTCAACTGCTTTCGGACCGTTAACTTGTGATTCGATATCAAAAATTTTGCCCAAAACTTGTTCAGGAGAAGTCGGTTCTTGGTACAACATAACTTGTTTGCTTACCGAAGTATCCTTAGAATCCATAAATCCTGTGAATACTTTCTTTGTCTTTTCTCTCAAGCCTTCGTTATGGCCTGTATACAAAAGGTTAACTCTCAAACCGATTGTTGGTGCACCTTTTGACTTACCTGAAATTACGTTGGAAAGTTCGAAACGAAATTCTTTTTCGTGACCTTTCATAAGTTTTTTCAAATCGGGAACGAGTTCGTCTGGAACTCTGCCAATTCCGCCTTTTTTGCAGCCACCAAGTTCAGGAACTCCGAGTTCAAGTCTTTCATTACCACGTTTATCTGTGATAAATCTGAAATCGAGTTTTTGACCGTCTTTCCATTGGCTATCCGCAAGTTTTACAACATTGTTGTCACGAGCCCTTGGACCAGCACCTTCAGTGCCTTTTTGGTGAGCCGCAACCCCTCTGACCTTCATTTGAATAGCGTCAGTTCTTGTTTCGAGCGGCATGGGGTTTTTCATTTGTCCGCCGAATGAAACTTGCAATGCACTACCTATTCTTTTTGTCGTAATTGCAGGTTTTTCTTGAGTTTTGCTGAACGAAACAGAATCTTGTGCAGCCTTGAAATTCAAATACGAAGGTTTAACTTCATTTGACTTCTTGAGTTGCGACAAATATATGCCGTTCAAGCCATTACCGTTGATTTGTGTCATAAATAATCCTTTCAAACACACTCCGCCGCACACACTGCGACATCTCTATTAAACCTCGAAAATGAATTTTTTGTTACTAAATAAGTACATATTTTTAAATTGTTACAAATGTTTGTATTATAATTAAATTAGAACAACAAAATTATCGGAGAAAAAATGGAAAATCAAATGGAAATAGGTATTCCGAGAGCATTATCATTTTACACATACTATCCTTTTTGGCATGGATTTTTTGAAGGTTTAGGAATAAAAGTAATCCTTTCTGACCCGACAACGAAAAAAACTCTCTCTGAAGGTGCGGCTCTCGTGGTTTCTGAAACATGCTTACCTGTAAAAGTTTATGCAGGTCACGTTTTAAATTTGATTGAAAAAGGGGTCAAAAAAATCTTCGTTCCCTCAATTCAATCCATTGCTCCGAAAATCTACAACTGCTCTAAAATCAGAGGATTGCCGGATATCATAAGAAACGTCATCAAGGCTGATTTTGAAATGATTGAAGCAACTTATGACAAATCTGCCCCTCACCAAGGTCTCTATGACTTTTTGAAAGAAGCAGCGGCTCAATTCGGCATCACAGACATTGAAATAATCAAAAAAGCAGCAAGAAACGGTCAAAAAATTTCGAACAACTTTAGACTTATGTCAAACATGGGTGTTCCTTACGAAAAAGCACTCGCAAACGCTTTGAATAACAAGGTCATGCTTCCATCGGAGAAAAAATCTTATCCAATTACCGTTGCAGTAATCGCTCACGGTTATAATTTGTATGACAATCAAGTCAGCATGCGTATTTTAGACAAACTTGAAACTATGAATGTCGGAAGCAGAACCGCAGAACAATTAACGGAACAACAAATGCGAGACGGAATAACTTCAATGGGCTCAAAACTATACTGGGCAAACGAACTTGAAATCACAGGTGCGTCATCTCATTACATTCAAAGTAACGAAATCGACGGCATTATCATCATTAACGCCTTCGGTTGCGGCCCTGATTCATTGATGGTCGAAAGAATTTCAAGATTTGCAAAACAAAACAGCAAGCCATTCTTGAACCTTTCAATCGATGAACAAACTGGTGAAGCAGGCTTCATCACTCGTATTGAGGCATTTACAGATATGCTTTTGAGAAAGAAAAAATACCAGATGAAAAATATCTCAAAAGAGGACCATACAGACAGTACAATTTCAGCCGAAATTATGGCAGGACTAAGAGATACGTTATAATAAAAAAACATGTTCCCAAAATAAAAAACGAGGATTTATTCCTCGTTTTTTTGTTGAAAAATCAAACTATTTTACAAATTTTTTCGTGACATTTTTAGAAGCACCGAACAAACTTGTATCTTGACTTAAATCTGTCAAACCGAGTTTTGATGCGGGGCTGCCCAAATCGGAAAATAAATCCGAATTAGAATTGCCGACAAAACTTGAAAGTGCTCCTGAAACTCCATCTGAAAGTAGATTTTGAAGTCCACTCTTGTTGTTATCGACATTATTATTCGATGCAAGATTACCGTTTACATTTGCGTTATTTTTTTGTTGCAATACGTTTAGATAACCGCTATTCGATTTTGATACATTTGAATTTGCACCTTGATTTACGTTGTTCAAATATACAGATTGACCGTTAACGGCTTGATTATTCAATCCTTTTTTTGTTTTTCCGTTTGATTTTTCGGATTGAGAATTTTTGCCGACAAGGTCATAAGCCTCTTTAACTATTGATTCTATTGTATCTTGAGCAGTTTGCAGATTATTGCTCAAATTATCGGCATTTGAAAAATATTGTTGTGCTTTTTGGAAAGCATTTTGAGCACTAAGTTTTGCCGAATTTTCTGCAGTGGTTGCATTATTGAGTTTTGTTGTTCCTTGGGCTACTTTATTCGTACCTTTGGCAACATCTTGAGAACCTTTCGATATTTTTTTAGTACCGGAAGTTGATTTTTTCGTTGCCTCAGCAGTATTTTTAGCTGCATTAGTCGACTCTTTTGCGGCATTTGCGGTTTCTTCCGTAGCAGTCGTAAAATGTTTTACAGCCGAGACTGCACTTTTAGCCGACTCAGCGGCATCAGTAGCCGCTCCAGCAAAAGCCGATGCCGCTTGTGAGAATAATCCAGGTGCTGCTCCTGCTCCGACAATTGATGCCAAAGCCGCCGCTGCAGCACTCATAAAACCAGTGCCGCTTGCAGTTTTAGCAGTTGCTGATGCCGCCTTTGCAGTTGCCTTGGTTGACTCTGCAGTACCTTCAGCAGTTGCCTTTGTAGCTTTCGCCGTATGCTGCGTCGCTTTTTGAATATTTTGAGCAGCCTCTTTCATTTTCGCTTGTGCAGCCTTGATAAGTTGTTGACCGCTTTTAATTTGATTTTGCCCCTTCGATATTGTCTCTTGACCGCTGCTTATATCCTTTTGAGCAGCAACTTTCTTCATCTGCTGATTTACCGCCTCTTGAAGTTTCTTTGAGCCTTGTTTATTTGACGTATTTCCTAATGATAAATTTTGTTGAAATTGTTGTCCGATAGTTTCATATTTGCCGATTTCGCTTTGTTCTTTTGAGGATAAACCACCTAATTTACTCTTCGTATCAGCATCAGAAACACCGTCCAGCAATGATGCTACTTTCGCTTCGGGCTTCTGAATATCTGCATTTTTATCCGCAACGGAAGTGTTTTGTGCGTTGCTGCCGTCAGACAAAATATTCGCCGTTTTGGTGTTTGCACCTTGAGTTGCATTTGTTTTGTTTGCATTTTGCAAATTAAGGTTTTTGTTTAAATTATTTTTAGAACTGTTTGAGTTTGTTGCACTTTCCGCAGAAACCTTTGCTTTATCAGCATTGGCAATTTCTCTGTCACTGTTTTCGGTTTCAGTTTCAGCCGTTTCTTTTTTTGCCTCACAATTACTCTTAGATTGATTTGCTTTCGATTTATCGTCGCTGTTGCTTACTTGTTGCTCATCATTTTGTTCGGTATTGTAACCTTCGTATTCTTCCTTTTGCTCGGTATAATAATTATCCATACCATTCATACTCAAATTCGCATTGTTGCTCGAAAAATCAATTACTATTTCAGACGGATTTTGCTGAGCATTGACATTTCTATACGAATTGACTTCGTTAGAATTTACTTTTTTGATTTTCGAATAATCAATTCTCATAAAATGAAACCTTTACTAACCCCTTATACCGTACTTAAACATATATCGGCATTATTAAAAGAAACTTGAATTTTAAGAAGTTTAAATTTACAAAACTATATAAAAGAAAATCAAAACAGCACAATAGCACACGAAAATATCGTGTGCTATTAATATTAAAATAAAACAATATTCGGTAAAGAAATTATTCCCACATTGCGTTTTTAATCATTTTATCATCTTGAGATTCTGCAGAAAGAGAAACGCTCATCGGAGTAAAAATGAAAACATTTTCGCTGATTTTACGTTGATTTCCGTTCAAAGCGTGAGTAGCACCACAGAGAAAATCTACCAATCTTACAGCATCGTTTGCATCAAGAAGGTTGAGGTTAACAATGATAGACTTTTTGTCTTTCAAATGTTTAACAAATTCAACTGATTCTTTATATTCACGGGGTTCACAAATAATTACTTCCGTATTACCTTTGCCAAATGTACCGTTCACTACGTTTTTACCTGTTTCTACCGTATTTCTGACTACCGGTTTAATTTCGGGTTGCATTGCCAATTGTCCTTCTGTTTGGTACGCAATTACTTCTTCAGGTTCTTCGATGTAACCTTCATCTTCTCCGCTGAAGCCCTTTGCAAAATTATCCATCCATGATTTAAGTGTATCTTGTACCGTCACTATTGTGTTCCTCCCATTGTATTATTTTTTAATAAAATTCGTCCCAATCGAATCATCGTAGAGCCCTCCTGAACTGCAATCAGATAATCATTGCTCATGCCCATCGATAACTCATTCAGTTTAACTTTATAATCAAGTTCTAACTTATCTTTCAGAGTCTTAATATTTTTAAACAAATTCCGTAGATAATCTTCATCTTGAGATAAAGGCGCTATGTTCATCAATCCCTCAATCTTGAGAGACGGAAGAGATAGCAACTCTTCCATACAACCCAAAAGTTCTTCGGTATCAAACCCAAACTTTTGTTCTTCATGTGCATTATTAACCTGCAAAAGAATTTTTTGTTCAAGTCCTTTTTTCTCGGCTTCCTTCGAAATCGCCCGAGCAAGTTTCAGAGAATCGACCGAATGAATCATATAAAAAACACCGACCGCATCTTTGACCTTGTTGGTTTGTAAATGACCAATCAAGTGAAATCTCGAATTTTTTCTGACTTCTTCGGGTAATTTATTTATCTTTTCAAGTGCAACCTGCACCCGATTTTCCCCGAAATCACGAAGCCCTGCTTTGTAATAATCAAGAATCAAAGATTCGTCTGAATACTTTGTTACCGCTACTATTTTTGGATTATAAGGTACGAGTGTCGAGTTTATGAATTCAATTCTTTCAGTTATGGCATCGTGCATAAATTCCGCCTCCCTTAAGGCATGCTCATAAACACTCTTCAATTATAAGCAATACAAGAAATTCAGACAACAAAATGTGTAAACAACTATATGTTGTATGCCCGAAAACCATGTGGGCATGGTGATTTGCATGATTAAATCCAACTTTACAAATCTTCACAAAGTGTTTTTTAACGGAAGGTTAGGGAAACATATCGACACATTTTTAAAAATTCATGCCTCTTTTTTTAGAAAAAAATTAAATTTTTTAGCCGATTGCCACATTTTAAAAAACTTCTATAATTTGAATTATGAATAATTTTTCGGGCGAATATCTTGAAAATTTCAAACTTTACCTTGAGGTGGAAAAAAACTTTTCAAAACACACCATAAGGGCGTATTCGTCTGACATTTTGAGTTTTTTGATTTGGACAGGAGAAAACGACATCTCGACAATCGACTATCCAAAATTAAAAGAATATTTAATATTCATGCAAAAATTCAAATACTCAAAAACCACCACCGCAAGGAAAATTGCGGCACTTCGAACTTTTTTCAAATTCTTAAACAGAGAAAGAATTATCGAAACAAACCCCGCAAAAGGAATCCACTCCCCCAAAAAGAACAAAAGCCTGCCGAATTTTTTAACAGAAGAAGAGACAGAAGAAATTTTGAACAACATAAAAAGCGACACCCCGTCAGGATATCGAAATAAAGTTATTCTTGAACTTCTTTATGCAAGCGGCATGCGTGTTTCGGAATTAAGCGGATTGAATTTTGCAGACTTAAACATAAAAAACAACGAAATCAGAGTAATCGGAAAAGGCTCAAAGGAAAGAATCGTTTTGATTTCAAACAGAGTCAAAGAATTGTTACAAAACTACATAAAAACAGTTCGTCCGCTCATTAACACAGACGGACCAAAACAAGAAACGACGGACGAATCGCCAGTCTTTATTAATAAAACCGGATTTCGACTTCACCCTCAAAGCATACGGGCAGCGATTAAGGCAACAGTCGAGCATATTCAACTACCAAAACACGTCACTCCGCACGTTTTCAGGCACAGTTTTGCAACAAAATTGTTAAATCACGGGGCGGATTTGCGGATAGTTCAAGAACTTTTGGGACACGCAAGCATAAGCAACACGCAGATTTACACCCACGTTTCGTTGAGTCGTTTGAAAGAAGCATACGACAGTGCACATCCGAGAGCATAAAATACCCGCAAACCGAATGATAATCATGATTTGAAATAAGAATTTTTGTAACAATTTTTAAATTTTTGTCATGATTGCGAGATAAAATGTTTTTATATAAATAGAAGTATAAAAGTGACTATATATTTATAGTGTAATATGGGGCAAGTAAAATGATTTCACTGACAAACATGCAAGCGAAAATTGCAGCAACACAAAAGACTTTTGAGACACAAAAGGCTTCTGAGGCGGGTGCAAATTTATTGGTTGACGGCAGCGGAAATGGTAAGGTAACGACCGACATTGATGATACCGTTATTTTGCTCGCAGACGGTGACGATATTGTTACAGCGAATAGTAACAATAACAAAATCACGGCTGAATCGGGTAAAAATCAAATTTACATTAATGGTGACAACAACTATGTAGAAGGCGGTAAGGACGAGGACTACATTGTTTCAATCGGTCAACATAACGACCTTCACGGTGGTGAGGGCAATGACTCAATGCTTTCTATCGGTGACAATAACAAAATTGACGGCGGCAACGGCAATAATTATCTTGCATTCCAAGGAAAACATTTATATATAACAGACGGCGACGGCGATTCTATGTTTAGAACGCTTGATTTCGCTGTTATGGAAGGTAAATTCGAAGAATACGGAAAATACCTTGAAAATCAACTTGAAACAAAAACTCTCAAATCAGACGTATTGTTAAATACCCAAGTAGATACGGAAACTCTGGGTAAAGAAAACGCCTCGACAGGCAGTGCTGATAACTTTGTAAGCAAACTTACAGATGCAGACAAGAGACTTCTTGAAAACAACAAAATTGACCTTAACGCTAAAAACAGTGACGGCTCGCAAAAATACTATATTGCAAAGAGTCCGACAGATGGTCAATATCATATTTACCAAGGTTCTGGAACAAGATACACCGCTATGACAAATGGTAGCGATATGATTGACTTGAAAGACATCAAGACAACTCAAATGCGTGAAACAACCGTTAAAACATACGGCGACCTTCAAGAAAGAAACCTCAGAGGTATTGAAGATATCACAATCGATGCTAAGAACGGTGCTGACAATATCAAAGTTAACGTTGCAAAAGACTTAACAATCAAAGGTGACGACGTAAAAGATACAGATAAAGCGAAAAATATCTTTGTAGTCGGCAATATCAAACTTGAAGATGATTACGGCAACATTAAACAAAAATCGACATCAAGAGATTACACAGTGTTGAATGACGGATTCGACAAATTTGTCAACTCTGACCCATTGATTGTTGACTTCAACAAAGATGGAAAGATTTCTGCAAAAGCAGGTATCGGTGTTGATATTGATGGCAACGGATATTCAGACGGTGCAGCAGTTGACGGTGACAAGATGCTTGCAATGAGTGATACGAACGACAATGGCGTAATCGATGGTTCAGAAGTATTCAGCGACAAAACTGTTAACCCGTTCACTGGTGAAGCACTCGGTGCTAAAAACGGTTTTGAGGCACTCAAATTGATGGCTCAAGAGGCTGAAAAACATACAGGAATTAAATGTATGGACACTGACGGAAATGTCGATTTGAAGGAACTTCAAAAAGCACTCAAAAAAGTTAACGTCAACCTCGGATTCATTTCCGACCGCAACACGACAGAACTTGAAGATTTGGCTCACGTTGCATCAATCAACGTCAATTACACAGAACAAAACGAAACAGGCGATGTACAAAGAAATCAAACAGGAACTTATACCGACACAGACGGTAAAACCCATAGAGCAGATGACGTTTGGTTCAAGTTGTTCGGTAAAAAATAAACCAATTAAAAATTTAAAAAGACAGGGACTGAAAAGTTCCTGTCTTTTTTATGCAAATTTAAGCAACAATTTTGAATTTACCTTATAGCACAAATAGTGTTAATTCAATTTTTAAAGCAATAAAAACTTTTTGTTTAATAGACACAAATAGTGTTTTCTGTGGAAACAAAAGTTCTTTACAGGCAAAAACACAAAATAAAAACAATAAAGAATTGAATATTTTTATAGATGAGTTATAATTGAAACTATAAATTAATCGACAGGAATTTGGAATGGAAATTTTTTCGGAAACGGAAATAAAACAATGGCGGACATCGAGCATCAAGGCGTTGTTCCCGTTTGTCGTGTTCGTTTTATTTTACTTTGGTTTTTCATTATCCTTGAAAGATTTCTCGAAAGTTCCAATGGTAGTGGCATTTTTGGTCGCATCGGCTGTCGCTTTGATGTTAAACCACAAGGAAAAATTGTCAAGAAAGATTGAACTCTACACACTGGGAATGGGTCAGAGAGACATTATGATGATGTGCCTGATTTTCATTTTGGTTGGTGCGTTTACTGAAACGGCAAAAGCAATCGGAGCGGTCGATGCGGCGGTTTTGATTGCACAAAGTTTCATTCCTTCGCAATTCATTCTTGCGGGCATTTTTGTGGTGTCATCATTAATTTCGCTTTCAATCGGAACATCTTGCGGAACGATTGCGGCTATTGTACCGATTGCGGTTACGTTATCACAAACTCTTGGCTTGGACGCTGGACTTTTAATCGGGGCAACTGTCGGAGGAGCAATGTTTGGCGACAATTTGTCATTGATTTCTGACACAACTATTGCAGCAACGAGAACTCAGAATGTTTTGTTAAAAGACAAAATGATTATGAACTCAAAAATCGTTGCAATCCCTGCTATTTTGACGATTTTGATATATTGCTTGCCGCAGATTAATTCTATCAAACCGATTGCAATGAATTACGTCCCAACGCTTTCGTCATACGTCGACATAATTCCTTATATTTTATTATTAATTTTAGGTATTTCTGGCGTAAATGTAATGTTTTTGCTTTTTATCGGAACGATTTTAAACCTCGTAATCGGCACATATTACGGCTGTTTTGACCTTGTCGTTGCATTTGGATTAATCGGAGATGGAACATTGAGCATGGCAAGCGTTATCATTATTTCACTGCTTGCAGGCGGTTTGTTGCAAATGGTGCGATACAACGGCGGAATCACTTACATCATAAACTCGACAGAGTGCCTTATTAAGGGAAAAAGACTTTGCGAAGTCGGCATTGCTATTTTGGTTGGAATTATCAATATTTTCACAGCAAACAACACTGTTGCAATTATTACGGCTGGGCCGATTGCAAAAGAGATGAGCAAAAAATATGACGTTGACCCAAAAAGAACGGCGAGCATTTTGGACACAATGTCCTGCTGCGTACAAGGTGCATTGCCTTACGGCGCACAAATTTTAATCGCAATCAGCCTTTCTGCAGCACTTTCTGTCACTCCGTTTCAAATCATCAAATCCTTGTATTATCCTATGTTAGTAGGCATAGCACTATTTGTGTCAATCCTTTTTACAAAGGAAAATATCGAAGAAAAACCACAAAAATAATTATACCAAGTTCAAAAGAACTTGATTGATTTGACGGCTCAAATCGATATAATTTGTGTTGTTGTAAATTACAAAATCAGCAAATTGGATTTTTTCATCTTGAGGAATTTGAGCATTCATTCGTTTCAAAGCGTCTTCTTTGGAGAGGTTTCGTCTTTCCATAAGTCTTGCTAAACGGATATCATCGTCTGCCGCAACCATAATAACTTTATCAAAAAGATAGCCCCAATTAACCTCATAGAGCAAAGGTACAGCAACAAACGTGAAGTTTGCATCAGCGTTTTGCTCAAAAAATTTCATAACCTCATCGATGATGTAAGGGTGGGTAATTTTTTCCAATTTAGAAAGCAATTTTTTGTCAGAAAATACGATTCTAGCGAGTTTTTTTCTGTCGATTAAATGGTTTGTGCAAATGTCAAAATCGCCAAATGCCGCACGCAATTCGGTGTTTAAATCGTCAGATTCAATAAATAGATCATGAACAATTTTGTCCGTATCAATGACAGGGTAGTGCAAATCTTTTAAGATTTTTTCTACGATAGACTTTCCTGCCGCAATGTTTCCTGTGATTGCAATCTTAATCATGCCCCAATTATAACACTTTTTTTAATTTACGTCAGTATTTTTTGTGTTATCATTCTGATATGAATAAGAAATCGTTGGTCGGATTAAATTTACAAGAGTTGCAAGAATTCGTGCTTTCCGTTGGGGGAAGTAAGTTTCGGGCTACTCAAATTTATAACGGAATTTATTTAAAATCATATAAATCTTTTGACGAAATGACAGATTTACCATTGAATTTTCGAGAACAACTCAATGAACAGTGTGAACTTTCTGACGTCAAGTTGAAAGATAAACAGGTTAGTTCCGACGGAACGATGAAGTTTTTGTTCGAACTTGCAGACGGAAATGTCACAGAGGCGGTCTTGATGAGATTTGACAACCGTGCAAACCTCACAGCCTGCATAAGTTCACAAGTCGGCTGCCCAATGGGTTGCAGTTTCTGTGCAACGGCAAAATTGGGATTTAAGAGAAATTTGACAACAGATGAAATTTTGAAACAAATATACTTAATTCAAGCCGATACAACCCTCAAAATCACCAATATTGTGTTTATGGGGCAAGGCGAACCCTTGCTTAACTTAGACAACGTTTTGCCTGCGATTGACAGATTGAGAGAAGATTTCAAAATTGGCTCAAGACGAATAACTGTCTCGACTTGCGGCATTATCCCAGGGATAAGAAAATTAGCAGAAATAAAATTCCAACCGACTGTCGCAATTTCGCTCCACAGTGCAAATTCCGAAATCAGACAATCCGTCATGCCCGTCGAGAAAAAATACAAAATCAAAGACGTTATCGAAGAACTCCGTAAATTGACCGTAGTGACTGGCAGAAGGGTAACTATTGAATATATTTTGATAAAAGACTTGAACGACTCTTTGAAAGCCGCAAAAGAACTTTGCGAACTGATTTCGAAGTTAAAATGTAACGTAAATTTAATTTTATACAATGAAAATGAATATTGCGAATACAAAAAACCGTCACGAGATGCCGTTTTGAAATTCAAATGTATCGTTGAAGCCTCGGGCAAAAAGGTTACTGTAAGGCTCGAAAGAGGGGCTGACATCGATGCAGCCTGCGGACAATTAAGTTCAAAATACAAAAAATAAATAATAACATAAAGTAAAGTAAAGTTACAATACTTGTATTTTTTTAATCTTTTGGTAGAATAATTTTGTAAGAACACAGATTTATTGTTTATTATTGTTTTTCAGAATTTAAGGAATTTATTTATTTTTAGAAAGTAAGACTATGTATATTAACAAATGCACGAAGTGTGGTGCGGAATTTGAAACAAAAAATCCCAAAAGAGTAATTTGCCCGAACTGCTTGTATCCTGAAAGAAAACAAGGTTCAGAAGAAGAAAACCAAGAACATAACCACTCGGAACACGAATATCAAAACGGATATACGGCTGGTGGTGCATCTTTCGGAGAAGAAAGAACATACACTCCGAGAAATTATGAAAGAAATAATTACGAAAGACCGTACGGCGACAGACCGCAACGCAATTATGGCGATCGTCCGCAAAGAAATTACAACAACTACGGCGACAGACCACAACGCAACTACGGTGACCGCCCTCAAAGAAATTACAACAACTACGGCGATAGACCGCAACGCAATTATGGCGACAGACCGCAAAGAAATTACAACAACTACGGCGACAGACCACAACGCAACTACGGTGACCGCCCTCAAAGAAATTACGGCGACAGAAATTACGGAGATAGACCACAACGTAATTATGGCGACAGACCGCAAAGAAACTTCAACAATAGAGGTGGCGGATTCAAACGTGGCGGCAATTTCAACAGAAAACCGCAACAAAAGAAACAACTTTTAATCACAAAGGAACAATTAGAACAAATCGAATTGTTGTATAAAAAAGCATTGCCTTTGCCAAACCACGATATTCACGAGGTTATTGGTGCAGCACTCGGCATAGAACCGAGAAAAGTTTTCTTTGGTATCAATTTGGTACGTCAAAAAATGATGTTGCCGAAATTGGCATTCCCGAAAAGAAAACTTGCGGTTACACCCGACCAATTAACGGCAATCAAAATGTTATACGAACCTTTGTTGCCGCTTCCGCCAATCGGTTGCCACAAACTTATTGCAGCACAACTTAAAATGGACGAATGGCGTGTTCACGTAGGAATCGGACTTGTCAGAAAAGAAATGGGTCTTGACCGTTGGAATCCTGACAGACCCGATGCTCCGGAAGAATTTAAGAAATAATTATGTCAAAATTAATCTCAGTCGGTAAAATTTTAAATTTTCACGGAATAAAAGGCGAAGTCAAAGTCGGCTACACCAAAGGAAAAGAACAACTTATCGAAAGTCTTGAGAAAGTTTTTGTGACAAAAAACGGAATTCAAAAGGAATATACCGTCGAATCCGTTCGTTTTCACAAACAATTTGCATTGATAAAATTTGAGGAAATTAACTCGATTAACGATGTTGAAGAAATCAAAGGACTTGAGATAAAAATTCCGAGAGAACATGCAGAGACTGAACTTACGGAAGATGAATTTTTCGTCAGTGACTTAATCGGGGCGGAAGTTTTCAATATTGACGGAGAAAAAATCGGTGAAATTAAAGAAGTCGGCACAAACGGTGCTAACGAAATTTTGGAAATCACTGATAGTAACGAAAAAAATCACCTCGTTCCGTTCGTGAAAGAATTAGTTCCTGTCGTTGACCTCAAAAAACACCAAGTCGTCGTGAAAGATATTGAGGGGTTAATCGAGTGAGATTTGACGTAATCACTTTGTTTCCCGATATCATAGCAGGTGCGTGTTCGGAGAGTATGCCCTCTCGTGCAGGCGAAAAAGGCGTCATTTCAATAAACACGGTCAATCCAAGAGAATTTACCCACGACAAACATAGAAAAACAGACGACACTCCTTACGGAGGCGGAGCAGGTATGGTTTTGTCCTGTCAGCCTTATATGGACGCTATAAACAGTGTTGAGGTTTTAGAAAATTCTGAAACAATTATAATGACTCCGCAAGGCGAACTTTTTAACCAGAAAATGGCAGAAGAATTTTCAACAAAAAGCCAACTTCGGATTATTTGCGGTCATTATGAAGGGTTTGACGAAAGAATAAGAGTTTTGTCAAAAGCAAGAGAAGTTTCGATTGGCGACTTTGTTCTTTCGGGCGGAGAATATTCCGCAATTTGCATAATCGATGCGGTAACAAGACTTTTAGACGGAACTTTGGGCAACGCAGAGTCAAAAGATTATGACTCACATTCAGAATATTTGCTCGAATATCCGCAATACACAAAACCCAGAAACTACGAAGGTTTTGAAGTTCCGGAGATTTTGCTCGGTGGAAATCACGAAAAAATTGCCGAATGGCGTAGAATTAAACAGTTTGAACGAACCAAAGAAAAACGCCCCGATTTATTTGAAAAATTTTTAAAAACTAACCTTTCAAAATCAGACAAAAAACTTCTCAAAGAAATCGACTGATGTTTTTTGTGATACAATCGGGAGTAGAAAAGGTGATAAAATGAAAGCAGCAGTATTAAAATCGGGAAAAATCGAAGTTGTCGAAATGCCGATTCCCGAACTTAAAGATAAAGGTGCGATTGTAAAAATTTCAGGTTGCGGACTTTGCGGCTCGGATATCGTAAAATTGAAACACAACAGCGTGCCAGACGGAACAGTTTTGGGACACGAAATTGTGGGTGAAATTGTCAAAATTGATTCAAATTCTGACTTTGAAGTAGGCGATGAAATCGTTATGGGACACCACGTTCCGTGTTTCGAATGCACATATTGCTTTGGCGAAAATTATTCAATGTGCCGAAAATTCAAAAAAACGAACATCGTCCCCGGAGGATTTTCTGAATACATTTACGTTTCTGAAGACCACCTTATGAACACTGTTTTCAGACTCACAAGTGCAATTTCGGAAGAAGATATCTCCTTCACAGAACCTCTTGCTTGCTGCATAAGATGCGTCAAAAGAACTCAACTCGATTTCAACGCAAACGTCCTCGTTATCGGACTTGGCACAATCGGTCTTTTGATGGGACAAGCAGTTCGTGAATTCGGATTTAACGCATACGGAATTGATTTAATTCCAGAAAGAGTTGAATTGGCAAGAAAATTGGGCTTCGAAGGTGCATTCCGGTTGGGCAATCTTGAAGAAACAGTTTCGGATATGAAATTGGAAGTCAACCCGTCAGGATTTGACGCAATCATTATGACATCAGGTGCGGATAAGGCATTAGAACTTGCGTTTGCGGCCGTTCGTGACGGAGGAACAATCAACGTATTTTCTTCCGTAAAATCTGATGCAACCGCTTATCCGAACAATCAAATTTATTACCGTGAATTGACCGTAACAAGCAGTTATTCGTCCTCTCCTGCTGATTTGGAAGATGCGTTTAACTTCCTTCAAAACAACAGGGTCAAAGTCCACGGTTTGACGACTGTTTACCCTCTTGAAAAACTCAATGAGGCAATCACTGACACCCTTTCGAACAAAATTATGAAGGCTTATATAAAATTATGAAAATGAACGCTGTCAGGTTTTATGCACCTGAAAATATAAAATACGAAGAAACAGACATCAAAGACCCAAAAAACGGTGAGGTCAGAGTAAAAATCGAGGCGGCATTAACTTGCGGAACAGATTTGAAAACATACCGCCGTGGCCACCCAGTTTTGATAAAGAAAACACCGTCAGGATTTGGGCATGAATTTGCTGGAGTTGTCGAAGCAGTCGGCAAAAACGTAACCAATTTTGCAGTCGGAGACCGTGTGGTTGCAGCGAATTCAGCACCTTGCGGAGAATGTTATTTCTGCAAAAGAGGACTTTATAACCTTTGCGAAAATTTAGAGTTTTTAAATGGTGCTTATGCAGAGTATATCAACGTTCCTGAGAGAATTGTCAAGAAAAATATGATTCGAATTGATGACGATTTGAGTTTTGAAAAAGCAGCATTTTGTGAGCCATTGGCAAATGTTGTCCACGGGATTGCAAATATGGACATTCAAAAAGGTCAAACCGTTGCGGTTGTAGGCATTGGCACAATCGGCTTGATGTTTGTAAGACTTGCAAAATTAAAAGGTGCAAAAGTCATTGCAGCAGGCAGAAATCCCTTGAAAATCAAGTTAGCAAAGGAATTTGGAGGAGCAGATGAGGTAATCGACCTTACAAAATACAAAAATCCTGACAAAATCTTGCTTTCTCTGACGGAAGAAGGAAAAGGCTTCGATGCAGCGATTGAATGTGTCGGATTGCCAGAAATTTGGGAAAGAATGTTCAAACTTGTCCGAAAGGGCGGAATGATAAACCTTTTCGGAGGTTGCAAAAGCGGAACGACAATCAATATCGACACGAGACGACTTCATTATGACGAACTCAAGGTCATCGGTGTTTTCCACCATACCCCACAATATTTCCGAGATGCCTATGAACTCATTTCGTCAGGAAAAGTTGACGTTGAGAAACTCATCACACACGTTATGCCTCTATCTCAGACAGAACAAGCCTTGAAGATGGTCGCAGAAAGTAAAGCGATAAAAGTTTTATTGAAACCTTAAAAATTTCCTGTATTAAAAAATGTTGCTTGATTTCGATTGAGCAACATTTTGTTGTATATTAAGATTATATAAAGATGTGCTGTCTATGATAAAATAGTTATATGGGAAAACAAAAGGAGATTTGAATATGATACCTATTATGGATTCAAAAAGACAATATGCAAAAATCGGTGACAAGTTGGAAGAAGCCGTAGTTGAAGTAATGCGTTCAGGTTCTTACATTTTGGGCAAGAACAATAAGGCATTTGAAGAAGAATTTGCAGCATATTGCGGAACAAAATACGCAGTAGCATTGAACTCAGGTACAGATGCACTCCACGTTGCATTGAGAGCCTTGGATATAGGCAAAGGTGATGAAGTTATCACAACCGCATTCACATTCGTTGCAACAACAGAAGCAATCGGCATTGTAGGTGCAAAACCTGTATTTGCAGATATTGACAAAGATACATTCAACATCGACCCTGAAAAAATCGAAGCGTTGATTACTCCTAACACAAAGGCAATCATTCCTGTTCACCTTTACGGTCAACCTTGCGAAATGGACAAGATTATGGACATTGCAAAACGTCATAACTTGCACGTTATCGAAGATGCTTGCCAAGGTATCGGTTCAGAATATAAAGGTCAAAAAGTTGGTTCATTCGGCACATTCGGCTGCTTCAGTTTCTACCCGACAAAGAATTTAGGTACAATGGGCGACGGTGGTATGCTCGTTATGAACGACGAAAAATTGCGTGACAGAGTTGTAGCACTCAGAAACCACGGTGGAGCAGTTCGTTATTACCACGATGAAATCGGCGTAAACTCAAGACTTGATGAAATTCAAGCAGCAATTTTAAGAATAAAACTTCCCTACGTTGACGAATGGAACGCTGCAAGAAAAGCAAACGCAGAATATTACAACGAATTGTTCGCTGATTGCGATGAAGTTGAAACACCTGTTGAATTGCACGATACAAAATGTATCTATCACCAATACACAGTAAAAGTTCCTAACCGTGATAAAGTATTTGACAAAATGAGAGAAAACGGCGTAGGCGTAATGCTTTATTACCCTGTACCGCTTCACATGCAAAAAGTTCACAAATACTTAAACATTCCTGAAATGTCACTTCCGAACACTGTTGAAGATACAAAAGTCGTTATGTCTCTTCCGATGTTCCCTGAAATCACAAAAGAAGAACAAGAAACAGTTGCTAAGACATTAAAAGCAATCGTTCGAGGCGAATTATAATTTACAGAACAAAATGATTTTAAAAAGGGCTGATAAGAATCAGTCCTTTTTTGTAGTGCAAAAAATTTATAATGCGTTATAATGTTACAAAAAGAGGACACTATGAAAAAAGTTATTTCAGCAATCATAATTTGCCTTTTGGTTCAAACAACAGTTATGGCAAAAGAAATTTATCGTTCAATCGAAGAAAAACCAAGTTTTGTAAAATTGGAATCTGTTAACCAAGTCAGTGCAGGACATATCCTTGTTGACAACTATCAAGAAGCGATTGAACTCAAAAAAAGAATTGATGACGGCGAAAGTTTTGAAAGACTTGCCGCAAAATACTCAAAATGCCCGTCAGGTCAACGTGGTGGTGCATTAGGCTCGTTCGGCAGAGGAGTTATGGTTAAACCGTTTGAAAACGCAGCCTTCAACCTTCAAGTCGGCGAAGTTTCTCAACCTGTAAAAACCCAATTCGGTTGGCACTTAATCAAGGTTTATAACAGAGGATAAAATGAGCGAATTCAAATACGCAATGGAGCGTGAAATTTACGAACAACCAGAAATTATCGAAAAGTTGCTTGATAACTACGTTTCGAGCGACAATAAAATTTTGATTGACACCCCCGAAAAAGCACAAAAAATCTGCTTTATCGCAAGCGGTTCGTCTTACCACTGTTGCGTAATCATCGCCGAAATGATGAAAACGTCATTAGGGCTTGACGCAGAAGCATTTTATTCGGGCGAATTTTTTATGTCAGACAAGGCAAACTGGAAAAAACGTCTTTTCGTATTCGTCTCACAATCAGGCGAAACGTCTGACACTCTTGCCGTGATGAAAAGAGTTTTAGAAAAAACAGACAACACTCTTTGCATCTCGAACACAATCAACTCGACAATGTGGAATCTTGCAAAGTACAAAATCTACACAATGGCAGGAAAAGAGGACAGTATCGCTTCAACAAAGGCTCTCTCGGCACAAATTTTCTGTGCAATGCTTTTGATTTTGGCAATCAGACAAAAACAGGGCGAAAATATTAATCAAGACATCTCAGAATTGAGATGTTTGCCCACATTCTTGAAAAAACAACTCAACACTCACGAAGAAATCAAAAAAATTGCCAAAGATTTATCAGAATACGATGCCATCGAAATTTTAGGCAGCAGAATTTTTTATGGACTTGCAAAAGAAGGTGCACTAAAAATCAAAGAAACTTCTTACATCAACACAACAGCGTACCCGTCAGGCGAATTTATGCACGGTCACGTTGCGATTTTGAACAGAAAATCTGCCGTCCTCATTTTAGTCGACGAAATTCATCACGGCATTTGCATAAACAATATCAAAAAAATCTACAAGTCCTACAATCCTTATATGGTAACGATTGCGGACAAAAATGCCCCCGAATATTTTAACGAACTTTGCAGAAAACACATCACAATTGACACGAAAATCGAAGTTCTTACCATCTTCGGAATGCTCGTCCTTTTGCAACTTCTCGCCTTCGAATGTGCAAAAGCCTTGGGCAGAAACATCGACAAACCAACCGGTTTGAGCAAAATTGTAAAAGGTTAAAATTCAAAAATACCCTCTTCAAATGAGGGTATTTTTTTGCCAAAAATCAATAGTTACAACATATTTCGAACCTCAACAAATTTGAAAAACTTATCAAAAAGTGCTAAAATATCGGCGAGGTTTTGATGAAGAAAAAGTTAAAAATTAAAGTAAAAAATAATCCTAAAAATCATAAACCAATAATTTTTTTCGCAATTACGGTTGTTTTGCTTGCTGCAATTGGGTTCTTCGAAGGAATGTATTTTCTTTTTGAAGAAAATATTTTGACCCAAAAAGGGCTTATCTCCTATCAAAACGGTCAATACAAAAATGCAGAACGATATTATAATGCCGACACTGCCCTCCAAAAACTTTTCGCCGTAACCCTCAAAGCCACAAAGGACAAGGATTTTTACGCATATTTCGAAAGCAAAGAAGAAATGATAAAATGCCTTATCGAAAGAGGAAACATCTCTAAAGCGATTAAGGAATATAAGAAATTTTTGGCGGAAGTTCAGACGAATTGCCCACATGATGAGGATATGAGCAACCTAATCAACCTGCAAATCGCAAACTGCTACGCCACTATCGGGCTTTACAACAAAGCAATTCCAATTTACGAAAAATTGCAAAATTGGTATCCTCAAAATTTAATTCAGGCATACATTGACACAAAAAATTATGAAAAAGCAAGTGCCATCATAAATACAGATGAAATCAGAGCAAAAATCGAAGAAGGGGAAGATTCTGATGCAATCGCTTTGGGCTATACGCTTTTGAACTATTACAAGGCAATCGGACGATATGACCTTGCGTGCGAAAATTACACAAAAGAGGCACCCTCGTTTGAAACGGACATCATTTCTGCACTAAATCTTGCCGATTTGAATTATCTTCAAAAAAATTATGCAAAATCGCAAGAATTGTTTGAAGAATTGCTCACCTCGGCAGCGTTTTCGCAAAATACTCGCCACAAAATTCAGTTGAAATACGCCATTTTGCTCTATGAAAGTGGAAAATCTTATCAAGCCGAAAAAGCAATCGAGGACATTTTCAAGGAACAAAAAGAATTGTTTGAATTAAGCCCCGAGATTATATGCACAAATTACACGGCGTCAAAAATTTTCGAGCAAAAATCGAAGAATTTTGCAAACACAGCACAAAAAAAATTCGACAGACTCAAATTGCCTGCCGAAAGTCTATTTTACAACGATTTAGATTATTTTTGCAAAATTAATACTCGTTACTAAAATTCAACTTAACTTCTTGTCCCTTTTGCAAAATAAGCGGTTCACCCTTTTCAACATAAGAAAGCGGTGAGTCTTTATAAACTTTTTTAAATCCGCTGGTAATTCTGTTTGATGAATCTTCATCAGGGTTTGTAACCCCTTTGATGAACGAAACACCTTGTGAAAGCATCGGAATATTTAAAATGATACCTGCTGCTGTTTCAGCACCATTTTCAGCCAAACTTTTTGCAGCACTTTTGGGGTCAAAAGGCTTATAGAAAGAGACTTTGACCTTCAATGTTTTATCGGTCAATGGTTTTACTTTACCCTTGCCATCAGCGAGGTATGTGGGGTTGAAAACGAAGTAGCCCATACGTTTTCCCCGTTGTCCGTCGACGACTTTCGTAACGTTGCCATAAAGATATTCGCCTTCTTTAACAGAAATCATATTGTTAATTACAAGTGGTTCGTTCATTTTGACGGTAAAAGTTGTTGTGGGATTTTCTGTTGAAAATGGAAAAACAGCAATGCCAATGAATGTTTCAGCACAAGCCGAAAGTGCCGTCATAAACAATAAAGCCATTGTGCAAAATATTTTTTTCATAAATTAAACTCCATTTTGAATTGTTAACGCTTAATTAGTATCGGTAATTCTTCCAATTTATAAAAAATTTCCGAAGAATTTTTGAATTTTTCAGGATTTGAACTTACAAAAAATTTGGGTTCATATTCCTTTTTGTTTGCCAATTTATCGTTATTTTTTAAATCTTGAGCAATATAATAAACAAAATATTCGGCAGGGTCAATGAAAATATCCTTCCCTGCAAAATCCGTCAAAAGGCTTCTCAGATAAGGATAATGAGTACAACCCAAAATTATTTTATCAACTTTTTGCTCAAGCACAACGTTCAAATGCTCTCTCAAAATCGGTTCATTTTCCTTTTTATTTTGAGAATGATTTTCAACCATTTCGACCCATTTGCCCGAACAACCATGTTCAAAAACCTCAAGAGCCGGATTGTATTTTTGAAGTTGCTTTTTATAAGCATGAGAATTCGCAGTCGCCTCTGTCGAAAGCGTACCGATTTTCTTCTCGTCCATATCCGCAATAACCTTGCACGCCGTTTGAATTACAGGATAAAGCGTAAAATCATAATCTTCTTTCAATGTATCATAAGCAACCGCAGACGTTGTATTGCAAGCCATTACAACCGCTTTAACATTTTGTTCCTTGAAAAAATTCATAATTTTGTGAGTTATTGTAAGCAATTCTTCACGAGATTTTGTGCCGTACGGAATATTTTCCGTATCTCCAAAATAGAGATAGTTCTCGTTTGGAAGCAATTTGACCAGTTTCGAAAATACCGTCAAGCCACCAATTCCAGAATCATATACTCCTATAGGACGATTATCCATTTATTTTGTTCCTGTTTTCTTTTTCTTTTCAAAATATTTGTTTATGCCGTCAGCAATGGCTTTTGCAAACTTTTCCTGTTGTTCTGGCAAAAGCAAAAGGTTTCTTTCATCATCGTTCGAAATGAAGCCCAATTCGAGCAATACTGAAGGTTGATTTGTATGTCTGATTACATAAAATCTTGACTTCAAAATGCCTCTATTTGTTTCCGCAATTTCAGAAGTCATTGCTTCATGAATTGATTTTGCAAGATCCAAACTATCATCTTTGAAATAATGGGTTTCAATACCGTGTGCACTTGCGTTTTCGCTGGAATTAATGTGAACGCTGACAAAAATGTCAGGCTTTTTGTTGTTAGAAATTACAACTCTGTCCTCGAGCGAAACGAATTTGTCGTCAGTTCTTGTCATTATGACTGTCGCACCTTGGGCTTTAAGGTTTCTTTCGATTTTTTTAGCAATGCTTATGGTCATATTTTTTTCCATAACATTGTTTCGCATTGCCCCTGGGTCATAGCCGCCATGTCCTGGGTCGAGAACTACAACTCTACCGTGAAAATCATTTTTTGTTTGTGCAACTGTGACAACTTGTTGTGGACTTTTTACGGTAAATACCAACTTTGTCGCATTCAAGTTTTCGAGACAATCTAACGTCGATTTTTGTTTCAACGGAATATTAACTTTCACACCGATTGCACTGATTTTTTTGACGGAAACATTTTGAATATGACCAGTCTGGAATTTTTTCTCAAGAGCAGGAACATTATCAACGTTAACATTGTATAAAATCAAGTCAACAGAACCATTTCGACGTTTTATCGAATAAACAATCGGGTCGCTGAAAGAAAGAGAGAATTTATCAACATCTTTTTGGCTTTCCTTTTTAGCACTCAAACTTGCCGCAACAAGACTGGAAGTGTTTGGAAACAGATGAAATCCTCCGATTTTATCCTCTCTTGCGAGCAAAATATTTTGTAAATCGTTTCCACAAATCGCAAGATACTTTTCAGGGTTGGGTGAAGTTATGACAAGTCGAACCTTTGTCGGCTCAAATTGCCCTATTTTCACGTTTTCATTCGGACTCAACTGAAAAACTTTATTACGAAGTTTCGTCGCAAGCACCGCATTTGGAATATCAAAAACTACCCGTTGGTAAGTCGAACCTTCCGCAGGTGAAAGATAAAAAGGCTTTTCAAAGTTATAAATCCCTGTTCCTGCAAGCAATAACGCACCATTTTTAGCATAAACATTCGAAATAAAATACCTCGAGCGTAATTTCGATTCATAAAGCGGTTGATTTATTCTGACAGGTTCACTTTTCGGTGCGACAGTGCCATGTTCGCCCTGATTAGCGATTTGAGCAGGTTGAGGTTGAGCCACAACTATCGATTCATTGACCTTAACTTTTTCAAAATAATCATAAGAATCCGAACGAACTTCCCGATAAACAGGGGTCATAAAGTCTTGTGAATGTTTGATATTTTGCAATTTCACAATGATACTTCCGCCAACTGTCATAATTTTCACGTCTTCAGGCTTCAACTTTGAAGAGCAAGTCATAACGACACGAACGGTGTAGGGATTTGTCGAAAATTGAGAAATTTTTAGATTCTCTAATTTTCCATAAGTAAAATCAAAAGAACCTTGTTTTCTTGTCAGAACTGCATTTTCGATATCAAAAAACATTCTGTCGGGATTTTGAAGATAGCCTTTTTTGATTTTAATAGTATTTTCAGAAGTGTTGCTCGTTGAAATAAAAACAACACTATCAGAACTGTCAAAAACGACATCGTTGACTTTGATTGGAGAAGCGTACGCAACTTGCAAACAAAGGCAAACAAATATTATCAGATATTTTACAAACGATTTTATCATACTTTGATGATATATCATTCGGGCAAAATTGCCAATTTTGTAAAACTCTGAAATAAAAAAAAAGACTTGCATAAGCAGTCTTTTAAATCTTCTCTATCTACTTTCGTCTTTACTTCTTGTTTAAACTTTTACGTTGAATGTAGGTCTTTCTTGACCTTGACGCATTGTAGCACCCAACGAATAAGCCATTCTGTGATATTTTTCGATTTCTGCTTGGACATCGCCACTGAAAACGTTGTCTGCTTTTTCGAAATAATCTTCCATAGGTTTCCAAAGGTTATTAACTGTCTTAACAGCAGTTTCTTTTGCTTGTTGCAACGTTCTTGTAGGAACTTGTACGTTCAAGCCAAATGGTCTATTAAAAAATCCTGTTGTGTTGTTTTCAAGCATTTTGTTTATCCTTACCTACATGTTTATTATCGGCAGTTCCTTTATAAACTTTAGCAGATAATTAAGAAATGTTAAGGGTTAAAAAGATGATTTTTTTAAGAATTGAAATTTTTTCTCTCATCTTTGTTATAATTATCAAATGAAAAAGGTCAATTTGCGGGAAAAATTAAGCACAGAAGTATTCGAGGCGATTTCAGAATGTATGAAAATTTCTGAAATTTGTGGGATAAAAATTTATCTTGTAGGAGGAATCGTAAGAGATATTTTGCTCTCGAAACGCTTACACGACGTGGATATTACCGTCGAAGGAAATGCTAAAGAATTTGTCGAAATTTTAGATTGTTACATCAAAACAAAATCCGTAAAATACAATGAAACCTTGCCAACAGCGAAAGTCGTTTTTTCAAACGGGGTTGAGATTGATTTTGCCTCGACAAGACAAGAAGTTTACGACAATTTCGGCGATTTGCCAAGAATTGTCAAAACAGGCTGCTCGCTCGAAGAGGACATCAAAAGACGTGATTTTACAGTAAATTCACTCATTGTTTCTTTGAACAAAGAAAATCTATTTGAGTTAATCGATCTCACAAACGGACTTAAAGATTTGAAGAATAAAAAACTTCGAATTTTGCACAAAAAATCATTTTTAGACGACCCATCAAGAATGATTAGAGGATTGAAATTCGCTCAGCGATTGAATTTTACCCTTGAAGAAGAAACAAAAAAACTTCAAGAAGAATATCTTAAAAATCCACTTGAAAATATTCCGCTAAAAAGAGTCGAAAAAGAAATCGTTGACTTGTTTTCGCTCAATTTTGCATCTTGTTTTGATGAATTTGTCGCCCAAAAATTATACAAAATTTTTGGGGTAGATTTTACCGAAAAAATCACAGGATTTGATTTAAAAATGGCATTATTTGACTATAAAATCGATGAAAACGACATTTGGCGTTTATATTTTCTTCCTGTTTTTTCAAATTCAGAAATTCCGCCCAAAACAAATTTGACGGTTCGGGAGAAAAAAATTGTTGAAAATATCCACGAATTTTTGAAAAATAAGCCGATTTTTGAAGATAATTTTTCGATTTTTGAATATTTTAAGGACAAAGATTATCTATCTGCCATTTTTTATGGGATTTTTATTAACAAAAAAATTGCGAAAAAATATTTCAAAAACAAAAATACAAAAATCGAAATCACAGGCAATGACTTAATCAATGAAGGTTTTGAACAAGGAAGAATTTTCTCCGAAATTCAAACAGCCGTTCTAAAAGAAAAACTAAACAACGGACTTAAAAACAAAAATGAAGAATTGGATTTTGTCCGAAAAAATTACCCAAACAAACGATAATTGTGGTAAAATTAACCTTGGGGGCAAAATGAATTCTTTTGATATTGAAGAAACCGTTGCAATTTTTAAAGAGGAAAGTAAGTCGATTTTGACCGATTTTGTGCATCAACTTTCAACGTATGAAAAAAATAAAGATATCGAAATTATAACAAAATTGATGCGTGATGCCCACTCAATAAAGGGTTCTGCGGGAATTGTCGGACTTACTGACGTTCAAAAACTTGCACACTCGGCAGAAGATTTGCTCGCTGAAATTAAAAATGAACAACTTTCTGACCAAAAAATCGCCGATAACATTGCAGAAATCAAAATTATTGTCGCAGAAATTACAAAATCTATAAAAAGTTTAGACGAAAATGGCTCTTTTGAGGACAAAATCAACGAAATTTTAAAATACATTCCGTCCCTCAAAACCGACAAAGTAACAGCATTTCCGCTATTAAAACTCACAAATTCTTTAACACAAGATAATCCCGAAATCGATGAAATTTTAAAAATTTGTGCAAAAATTTTCGAGAAAATACAAAATTGCGAAAAAACAGACAACAACTTAATCAATACCCTTTCGGCAACGTTTAAAATCATAAAAAAAGTTGTTTGTGACGGTAGCAAGTCTGAGGACTTATTTTTCCTCAAACAACGTATATCCATTGCTGAACAGATGATTAACGTTCAGTCGCCCGCAAGACCTTACCCACAAAAAACAAAAAACAACATTACAGATATCTTAAAAACCTTGGGACAAGGCTCTATTAGGACACTTCGAATTGAATCTGACAAGTTAGACAAATTATTCGTAAACGTCGGAAACCTCTGCAACATGACTGGAAAAGCCCACAAAAATTTCGAAAACCTTTCGGAATTGACAACAAAATTTTCCTCAAAAATGTTCGAGTTAGAAAAAAGTTTGAACGACCTGAAAATGCTTGCAAACAGTGAAACAGGGTCAAAAAATCTTATTCAAAAATTAACAAAAGAAATTCAAAAAAATCAGCAAAATTTATCCGAAATTCAACAAATGTTTTGCGATTACGAAAAAATTAACGCCGAAGAATCGGAAATGTTTTCAAAAGTTGAAAAATATCTTTCAAATGTGACAAAAACCGTTCAGGGCGTGCGTATGCTCCCTATTGGTGTTATTTTGCACATGTACCCGAGAATGGTCAGAGATATTGCCCAAAATGAGCAAAAAGAAGTCGACATCGAAATCACGGGGGCAGAAGTCAGCGTCGACAAGCAAATTCTCGACGAAATTAAAACTCCAATTATTCATCTTCTTCGAAATTCTGTCGACCACGGCACAGAACTTCCCGAAGAACGTGAACAAAAAGGCAAGCCCCGTGCCGGTTTAATCTCTGTTGCGGCAAAAAAATCAGGTCAAACTTTGACAATTTCTGTCAAAGATGACGGCTGCGGCATAAATTTTGAAAAAATCAAACAAAAAGCCATCGCCGATAATTTTCTCACAAAAGAAGAAGCCCAAACCGCAAACAAATCAGACCTTTTGAACCTCATTCTTCAAGCAGGTTTCACAACCCAAGACCATGTCACAGAAATTTCTGGCAGAGGAATGGGACTTGATATCGTTGACTCAAAAATCAAAGAATTGGGAGGAAATATAAAAATCAACACTGAAGAAGGTTCAGGCACTGAAATTCTTCTCGAAATTCCTTTAAACACGTCGACTTGCACTATCAATCCACAAGAAAAACATCACGAAAAAACAAAAAAAGTTGTCGTCATTGACGATTCTCAAACAACAAAAATGTATTTTTCAAAAATACTCCAAAATGCAGGCTACAACACGCTTGCCTTCAATAATCCTATCGAAGGTCTGAAAGAAATTCAACAAAATGGTTGCGACCTTTTAATCAGCGACATCGAAATGCCCGAAATGAACGGTGTCGAACTCATCTCGCAACTCCGCCAAAACGAAAAATTCAAAAATCTTCCAATTATTACTATCTCAATGCTTCCAATCGAAGAAACTCAAAAAATGTTCGGCGACATTTTTGTCGATTTTATGCTCAACAAATCGGATTTCAACGAACAAAAACTCCTCGACAAAGTCAAATCACTCGTCGGTTAAAAAATAAAGTATTAAAAAAGTCGCCCTTTCGAGCGACTTTCAAACCTATTTATTAAACACGTCTTTTGCGTGCTGCTTCTGATTTACGTTTTCTTTTGATACTCGGTTTTTCGTATCTTTCACGTTTTTTGATTTCAGACAAAATTCCTGCTTTTTGGACTTTTTTCTTAAATCTTTTTAAAGCTACTTCGATGTTTTCGTTTTCACCTACTCTGATTTCCGGCATTTATTTTCACCACCTTCTGCTTTTAGTATTATTCGCAAAATTAATTTAACACAGAAGTATTTATTTTTCAAGGGTTTTATCGCTCATGCCCGTTTTCTGTTCACAAAACAAAACAAATCAACAACATACTTTCATTATTTTAGCTCTACTTTTCAAAAATAAAAGCCCTCATTTCTGAGAGCCTTTATTCAAAAAGTTTTGTTAAAAAACTATTTTTGTGAGTTTTCAACTGCAACTGCAACTGCTACTGTTGCACCAACCATCGGGTTGTTGCCCATACCGATTACGCCCATCATTTCAACGTGAGCAGGAACTGATGATGAACCTGCAAATTGAGCGTCGCCGTGCATTCTGCCCATTGTATCTGTCATACCGTATGAAGCAGGACCTGCTGCAACGTTATCAGGGTGAAGTGTTCTGCCTGTGCCGCCGCCTGATGCTACTGAGAAGTATTTTCTACCATTTTCCCAGCACCATTTTTTGTATGTACCTGCAACAGGGTGTTGGAATCTTGTCGGGTTAGTTGAGTTACCTGTGATTGATACATCAACACCTTCTTTAATCATGATTGCAACGCCTTCTGATACATCGTCTGCACCGTAGCATTTTACTTTTGCTCTTTCGCCGTCTGAGAACGGAGTTTCTTTCAAAACTTTCAATTCGCAAGTTTTATAATCATATTGAGTTTCAACTGATGTGAAACCGTTGATTCTTGAAATGATGTATGCAGCATCTTTTCCAAGACCGTTCAAGATTACTCTCAAAGGCTCTTTTCTAACTTTGTTAGCGTTTCTTGCAATACCGATAGCACCTTCTGCTGCTGCAAATGATTCGTGACCAGCCAAGAAACAGAAACATTTTGTTTCTTCTCTCAAAAGCATTGCTGCCAAATTGCCGTGACCGATGCCAACTTTTCTAACGTCACCAACTGATCCGGGAACTGCAAATGCTTGCAAGCCCAAACCGATTGCTTCTGCTGCTTCTGCTGCTTTTTTGATACCCTTTTTGAGTGCAATCGCACAACCCAAAGTGTATGCCCATACAGCGTTTTCAAATGCGATAGGTTGAATACCTTTTACGATTTCATCAACATTGATTCCCTTTTCATCGCAAATTGCTTTTGCTTCTTCTAATGAAGAGATACCATATTCTTTAAGTGCGGCTTCAATAGTAGCCTCACGTCTGTCTTTTCCTTCGAATTCTACCATTTTACACCTCTTATTCTTTTCTGGGGTCTATAACTTTGACTGCATCTGCAAATCTGCCGTATGTACCAACATTGCTTTCAAATGCTGTTTTGAAATCAACACCTTTCTTAAGTGCTGCGGTAAATTTGCCAAGGTGAATGAACTTATAACCGATAACTTCGTTATTTGCGTCCAAACCTAATTCAAGGATATAACCTTCAGCAAGTTCCAAGTATCTTGCACCCTTTTCTTTTGTTGAGTGGATTGTACCAACTTGTGAACGAAGGCCTTTGCCCAAATCTTCAAGACCTGCACCAATCGGCAAGCCGTTTTCTGAGAACGCTGTTTGTGTTCTGCCGTAAACGATTTGCAAGAACAATTCTCTCATTGCTACGTTGATTGCGTCGCAAACGAGGTCAGTGTTCAATGCTTCAAGAATTGTTTTGCCGGGGAGAATTTCACCAGCCATTGCTGCTGAGTGAGTCATGCCAGAGCAACCGATTGTTTCTACCAATGCTTCTTGAATAATACCTTCTTTTACGTTCAATGTAAGTTTGCAAGTACCTTGTTGCGGTGCACAGCAACCACAACCGTGTGTTAAACCTGAAATTTGTTCAATTCTTTTTACCTTTGTCCATTCGCCTTCTTGCGGAATCGGAGCAGGTTCATGTTTTGCACCCTTGCAAATGCAACACATATCTTGAACTTCTTTTGTTATTTGAATTGCCACTTTGTTTCTCCTTCTTCAAAATGTTCTGCATTTCTCATGAATATTATATCGGCTAAACCCTTTCAAGCAAGTTTTATTTTATCAATCGGATAATATTTTTTGATTTAAAATTTTCACAAAAAAATAATCGGACAAACATCTTGCCCGATTATTAATATCTATCTGCTTGTTGATTATTTCAAGTCTATCAATTTTTTATTCAACTGAATTTCGTGAAAATCAGCATCCGCAAAATCTGTCGATTGTTCCAACATTTCTGCATCAATTGCTCTATGTCTCGGAAGAGAAGAAGGATTCTTCAAACCTTCATTAGAAATGAAAAACAACAATCCAATGTATGATGAAATTACAAGTGCCATCAACAATAAATTTCTGTAAATTGTACTTTTCATATTAACCATTCTTTCAATCTTGATAACATGAGTGTAGTACAAAAATATTTTTTAGAACCATTTTACTAAAAAACTTTTCAAATCTTTACCATAATAATAACTCGACATAGTATCGGTTGATTCTTCTGGGTATTCGATGTTGTAAACAGTGTTTTTGAAGGCTTCGTTATTAAATTTTCCGCCACCATCAAGTGTCGCCGTCGTGACTGTCGGAAGTTTCGCCAAAATTTCTTGTCTTTCTGCAACGGCAAGTCTTTCCCACTCTTTATTCTTTTTCAAATGTTTTTTGAAATAGTTATAAATAATCAAATTTTTTCCATAAATCGATTTTTCTGCCTTATAAGAAAAAATATCTTCACATTTTACAAACTTAATCGCAACCACATAAGGAACATCGAAGTCCAAAGATTGTGCAAAACACTGATTAAAGAACACAAAACGACCTTCTATCAAGTGAAGAATTGTTTTTCCGTTCTCATTGTATTCATAAAGATAATGAACAGGCAAAAACGTCAAATTTTCCAAGCAAGAACGCCCTTTGTCGTTTCCGGGGTTAGAATCTTGATAAACAGTATTGAGCATTACCTTATCAAGTTTTGCCCTTCTGAGTTCAAGATATGTCGGCTTGAATGACTTAACCAATCTAACATCTTTCGCCGTAGGAGACATTTTCATTATGGCTGCTGCAAAATATGTTTCAGGGTTGGGTTTCGTCAATTTTTTATTAAAATAATAATCACTTCCGTTATCCGTTTCCATTTGAGGTGAAAAGAATTGGCACTCAACGATTTGGTTTGGATTTACCGTCGCAACAAAATACGTCAACAAGTTTGGAATACTTTTAGGATTATAAAAAACTTTTCCAAGTGGAATCCAATTTTTCGGATACGAAAATTGTACAACGTCCTTATAATACTTCTTGTCAGGCAATGCAACCGATTTGTAAAACAATCTGTTGAATGTTCTTACGCCAAGACAGAACAAAACTATCAAAATAAGCAAAATTACTGAGACAACCGTATTTTTTCCGATTTTTATCCCGATGTCCTCTCTTTTTTGCATTTCAGAATTTTGATTTTCGGTATTTTCTGTCGAATTTTCAGCCATAACGCCCTCATTTTTTTTAATCATATCATATTTTTTAAAATAATAATAATTTTTAAAAGCACTTTGTATGATAATTGACAATTTTTTAAAATAATGTGAAAATTAAAAACGTTAATCTTACAGGAGAAAAAAATGAAAAAAATATTATCAACATTGGGCTTGCTTACAGTTATGGCACTTCCTTCAGTTGCCGCAGAAAAATACGGTATCGTTAACGTTGACTACGTTATGAGCAAATATCCGGCCGCTCTTCAAGCCAATGATGCAATCAGACGTCAAGAAACTGAAATCCAAAAATTCCTTCTCGATGCAAGAAAAGATTTGGAGAAAACTCCAGAATCACAACGTAAAGCAAAAGAAGAAAAATATAATAAAGAATTGCAAACAAAAGCAATGGCTTTGAGACAACAAGAAGAAAAGAAAGGTCAAGAACTTTTCAATAAATTTGACGCTGCTGTTAAAGCGGTCGCAAGAGAAAACGGCTTCACACTCATCGTGCCTGCGGCTCTTTACGGTGCCTCAGACATTTCTGATTTGGTTATAAAAAAATTAAATTCAAAATAATTGTGGATTTTTAATTACATAAAAAAAGACGGATTTTTTAAGTCCGTCTTTTTATTTTAAAATTTTAATTCGTTATACTGAAGTATATTTTGCAACTTGTGCAAGAATGTCTTTCAATTTACTTTCTTGTGCTCCTGCATTCATATTTCTGAATTCTGAAGTGAAATCACTGCTGTTCATAATTTGCTTCAAGAAGTATGCTTTTTGCGAATCATCTAAAGTAGTTGAATTTAATACTTCGTTCAAGTTATCTTCAACAGAACCTGATGAAAGCATAACTTCATAAGCGTAAACACCTGCTTGGTTAATATTGGTTTCATTCGGCAAAGTTTCTGACAAGTTAGAGAACAATTCGTTCATAAGTTTATCTTCTTTTTTGCCTTTAACGCCGTCTTGAAGAGCAGTTACAGAATCATATTGGTCTAATTTTAGAATATCATCTAATCTGCCTTGTTTTGCTGCTACGGCATAAAGATTTGCTGTATAGTTAGCCCAATCTTCTGAAGAAACTGTACTGTATCTTAAAGTATTATTATTTTCGCCAAATCTCTTATTGTAAGCATCTTCGAGTTCCAATGCTTTATCAATATTTCCATCGGCAATCATATCTTTCATAGATGCTAATACATAATCGTTTGCGATATTTGTGTAATTTTGAGTTACATAATTTTTATCGTTTACAAGATTAAGAACTGCATTTGATTTATCTTCTTTGCCTATTTTATCACCAAAAGTTGTGACAAATTCATAACCGATATTGTTATTTTTTGCTAATGACAACAAATCATTGAATAATTGAGTTTTTTCAGTTCCTGACAATGTTGAATCATCAATAGTCTTTTCAACGTATGCTACGAATTTTGAATAATCACCTTCTGAATTCTTTAAGAAATTTTCAGCATTTGCAACTACATCATTGATGTATTGTGTATTTTTGGAAGGCAATGTTTCAATTTTTGATGTTGTTGAGCCTGTTGATGAGGTTGCTGCAGTCGAACCGGTCGATGCTGTCGCTGAAGTTGCAGCGGTTGAACCGGTTGATGCTGTTGCTGCTGTCGAACCAGTTGAAGATGTTGCTGTAGTTGAACCGGTTGATGCTGTTGCTGCATTTTCTTTAACTTCATCTGCTTTTTCTTGATATCCAGTAACATTACCGTTTTCATCATATTGCAAAACAGGGAGTTTAAGGCTATCGCCTGCACGTAAAACGTGGTTTTCCCAATCAAAATCATTCATTTCGCCAATCATTTTGTAAACGGCTTCTTTATCAGATTCTTTTAATTCAGGATATGCGTTTGTTACGATACCCCAGAAAGAACCGTTAGGATATCTTGTATCACCATTACCATCATCTTGAACTTTTCCGTCTCTGTATTGTTCTACTTTAACTGTATAAGTACCTGTTTTTTCATCAAATTCAACACCTGAAGTTGTTGAATTAATTTTTGAATCAGATTGGAATTTTACTGCTTGTGTACCTGAAGTTGCAGCAGGTGAAGTTGTTGAAGATATTGCTGCTGTTGAACCAGTTGATGCTGTTGCTGCTGTCGAAACACCATTCAAAATTTCATCAATATCACCAATTAAATCTTCTAATTCTGCCTCATTAGTTACACCAAGTTCTTCGTACAATTTATCGATGTCTGCTTGAGCAATTTCTTTATCATCACCATCTAATCCGGCGAGATTTTTTGCTTCTTCTTCGTTAATTTTTTTATCGCCGTCAACATCTGCAAATGCAGCAACTAATTGCATTTGTGCTTTTTCTGCTTGTGTTAATTCTTCAATTTTTTTACCTGTAAGAGATTGAGTAAATTGTTCATAAGATACTGTTCTTGCTCCTGTTGTATTTGACGAAGCAGCCGAACTTTTTGAAGAAAAAATACTTTCTGTATTTTTGTTTTGAACATTTCCTGCTTTGTATGAGGTTTGTGCTTGTTTGATATTATTGGCAGCATTTCTAACTTGATTTAACTGAGAAGTGCTTGACTTCGCAGCCGTTGAAGATGATGTCAATCTTAAAAATTTATTATTACCAATAATGTTACTCATATGTAACCTCATTTCTAACCTTACACATGCTTTATATCGGCAAAAACATGAATATACTTTAGTTTTTGCTAAATTTTTCAAAACATAGTGTTACAATATTTAACAAATATATTAAAGATTTAATATATGATTTAATAAAGAAGTGAGATTATTAAGGAATCAAGATGGTCGAATTTTCTATAATAATACCTGCTTACAATGTTGAAAAATACATAGAGCAAGCATTAAAGAGCGTGTTACTCCAGACTTTTAAAGATTTTGAGGTTATTTGTATTGATGATGGAAGCACAGATAAAACCTTAAAAATTATTGAAAAATATAAAAAAAAAGATCACAGAATAAAAATTTTAAAAACAAAAAAACATATAGGTCCTGGAGGAGCAAGAAATCTTGCCATCGAAGAGGCAAAAGGGAAATACATAGCATGTGTTGACGCTGATGATATTGTTCTCCCTGATTTTTTAAAATTACCATACGAAAAACTTGAAAAGACAAATGTTGCGGCGGTATGGATAAAATCTTTGATTTTTTGGGAAAGTGAAAAAAAAACAACCAAAATGTTCACATTTCCCGATTTGATGAACGAAAAAGAGGGGTTTTTGACATTATCTCCTCAAATTCTTACGAATTATCCCGCATACTCTTGGAATAAAATGTTCAGAAAAGATTGTCTTAACGAAAATATTTTTTGGACAGAGGACAAACTTTTTGAAGATGTTGAATTTTATTGGAGATTTTATACCCAACACCCTGACATTTACATCATTGACCAGCCTTTGTATATATACAGAAGGCATCAATCTTCTATTATGAGTAAAAGTATTGTCGATATTGATTATCACAAGAATTTGTTTTACGTTACAGAAAATATTTATAAATTTTTAAAAGAACAAGGTCTATTTGAAAAATACAAAGAGACTTTTTTGAGGTTCGTGGCACAAAATATCGGCGAATTTGAAAGTTACGACAATTTGAAACAAGAACTTGCAAAAACAGTTTTAGAAACGATGAAAAAGATTAATTTTCCCGAAAATTATTTTGATTTGGATAAAAATTTTCCCAATAATCAGTTTGACATAGTCAAAGATTGAGCCGCCTGTTGTTTATATAACAACTGGTTGAACACATCTCCATATTGACCACAAATATTCGCCATGACGTTCAAAACAGAAGCATTATCTTTTATAAAACCAGTATATTTTTTGTAATATGTGAAAGCAATTTGCGGTTCATTTTTCAAAAACAGATATGTATCGCCCAAAATTCTATATGTCTCATACTCATCTGGATAAAGCAAAAGAATAATTTTGCCAAATTTTATGATTTCGTCTGTTTTTTGTTTGCTATACAAATCACTCAAAAAATTTGTCATAATCTGAGAAACTTCGCCATTTTTTTGCATTTCATCAGCAGACGGAAATGCCAAAAAGAAATTATTTATGTAAGTATATTCATCAGAAATTGACAGTTTTGACATATAATCCGTTATTATGGCAGACAAGGTTTCTTTTGCCTCTAATAGTTTATTTTGAGCAATAAAAATATCATTTTTAATATTTTCATCATTTACAAAATAAGCCGTGTTATTTTTCACGCAGGCAACCGCTTTTTGAATATCGGTTTCGGACAATGGAGTGTCAAGAACTTCTGCATCGAACTCATTATTTGCCGCAGATAAAAATTCGCATTTTTTATCCAAAAATTCCCCGAACAACTTAACTTTTTTAATCTCACTGTTATTTAAAACCATTTTTTTCGCAAGATTATTCGCCAAAAGCGTTATGCTAATTTTGTCGGAAGTTTCCTTATAGGCATCAGTGAAAGTCTTCAGGAACAATTTATCAAGAATTTGCTTAATGTTTTTATTTATTAAATTATTTTTCAAATAAAAATCATAAACATCTTCAATCATAAAAATCCTATCTGCCTCACGTTCAGATTTTTTATGAATAACTTCTCCTCGGAGAGAAACTTCTCGCATATTGTAAAAATGTAACGGTTTGTCAATAAAAATAACCTCTTTGCACCAAGCAACATATTTCCACCAAAAAGCATTATCCTCATACAATCTTCCCTCAGGAAAAATCACGGAATGATTTTTGATTACTGAATTACGATACAATTTATTCCAAGGAACAACCGCCGTATTAAAAAGAATATCCTCATCAACTTTTTTCTTGCCAGAATGTTGCATTTTAAAATAGTATTGCTGAAACCAATCAACATAAGCCAAATTGTCATTAGAAACGACCTTTACTCCCCAAATTGCGAGGTTTACATCAGGATTTTCTTCCAATTCTTTGACCGCATTTTCGTATGTTTCAACCTCAACAAAATCATCAGAATCCACAAATCCAATATATTTTCCACACGCAATTTTTAAAGCATTATTTCTTGCAACTGAAGGACCTTGATTTTTTTGTGTCAGAACTTTTATGCCCGCATAATTTTTTGCATAATCCATACAAATTTCAAGACTTGAATCGGTCGAACCGTCATCGACCAGTATAATTTCGATATCCTTCAAGGTTTGATTAACCAAACTGTCCAAACATTTTCGCAAATATTTTTCTGCATTGTAAACAGGTACGATAACGGAAACAAGCGACATAAATTCTCCAAAATTTTATTTATTTATCATTGTATTATTTTTCTTGATGTTTTGTCAAAAAATATTATTTTTTTTCAAAATATGCTAAAATCGAAAAAAGACAGGTGGAAAAATGAATTTTTCTTTAGGAATTGCTATCGGCTATTTTGAAAACGATGATATTTTCAACGGAAGAAAATATCTTGAAGTTTTTTTTGAAGAAAATAAAAATAAAAAAATTTCTCAAAAAGATTACGAAAATTATAAAACAATCCTAAAAAAAGTTTTTTTTGAAAAATTATACACCTATATCAATAATAAAGACTATGAAAAATCTACTTTAATTTTAGATTGTATAACCGCATTTGTTGACGAAAAAGAGTACAATACGAGCAATTTTTGGGCAACAGCAGGAAATTGTTTCAAGGAATTTAACTCCCTTGACTGTGCGATTGATTGCATGAAAAAAGCAACAGAATTCCAAGATTTTAATCCCGATATTTTCAGACAAATTGGCGATATTTACTATTTTGATAAAAAAGATAAAATAAACGCAATTTCATATTATGAAAAATATACCGAATACATAAAGGGAAACCCTTATGTTTACAACATTTTAGGACATTTATATGAAAATGTTTATAAATCAGAATTTTGGGAAAAACAAATAAGATATTTTGAAAAAGCACATAAAATCATGCCCGAAAACAAAGAGTTTTTGGACAATTTAATTCTTGTTACGGGAAAAAATAAACAGGTGGAAAAATTCAAAAAATACACAAAAGAACTTTTGTCGAATAATCCAACCGAAAATGACCGTTATGACTACGGTTGCAGATGTTTCAACAATAAGATTTTTGAAGAAGCACACAAATATTTATTCAGAAGATTTTTCAAAGAAAACGGTGCAACAGAATACCCAGATGTAACAGAAAAATTGTGGGACGGGAAAGAAGATTTATCTCAAAAAACGATATTAGTTAGATATGAACAAGGGTTCGGTGACACTATAATGTTTTGCAGATTTGTTCCTAAACTCAAAAATCTTGCAAAAAATATAATTTTTAAAGTTCAAAAACCATTATTTTCGCTAATCCAACTAAATTTTCCAGATATAACCGTCATTCCTGACACAAAAGAGTACGAAAATATTAAATATGACAGACAAATTCCTTTGATGGAATTAATTTCCGTTTTCAAAATTACAGACCAAAATATGATAGGAAAAGATAAATATTTGTCCGTTTCAGAGGAAAAAATCAAAGATTTTCGAGAAAAACACATTAAAGACAAAAAATTCAATATCGGAATTGCTTTCAGCGGAAAAGAAAACTACACAGGCGACAATAGAGATATCCCTGTAGGCTTAATTTCAAAATTAGCTGATATCAAAAATGTCCGACTGTTTTCATTGCAAGTCAATAATAATAAAGATTTGACCACTTGCGAAAGATATTCAAAAATTACAGACTTGGCAAAAGTTTTGGACAGTTTTGAAACAACTGCCGCCGCAATCGAAAATATGGATTTGATTGTTTCAACAGATAATGTAATTTTGAATTTGTCAGCGGCACTCGGACACAAAACCTTCGGTATTTTTAATTACTATCCAGACTATCGCTGGTTTACATTGAACGGAAACGATTCTGGCTGGTATAATTCGATTAAAGTTTACCAAAACAAAAAATATGACGACTGGGAAAATACATTTGAAAAAATTTATTCAGACATTGAGAAAATTGTAAATCAATAAATTTTTAAGACATAACTTTCAAACAAAAACAGCGGCTTTTTACCGCTGTTTCGTTTTGAAAATTTTGACCTTTAAAACTATGCCTTTTCAAGAGCAAGAGTTCTTGTTGTGATATCAGCAACTTCAGAAGGTCCAAAGTATTGGATAGCACCGGGGAAGAGGTATTCTTCGTTATTAGCCCATTCTTCTCTGTGGTCTTGAAGGTACTTGAATACAGGGCCATCGATTTCAACGAGTGCCTTTTTGATAACAGGTTTCATTTCGCCGTGACGTTTTTCCATGTTCATCATCATAGTAAGTGGGATACCGCCTGCAACCCAATCTTTAGCAGGTGCTGTAAGATTTCTGATTGATGAGATGTAACCTGTCAAACCGAAATTCATCAAAGCGAATGCGTTGAAGCCCAATGCGTAGCAGTAGTCAGCATCGAAATTTGACGGGAATGCACAACGTCCTTCGTAACCGAAGAAGTGTGCCAAATCTGAGAACTTGCCGTTGTATTTGCCTTCAGCCTTCAATTTATTCAATTGTTCTCTAACCATGGCAATTAAGAGTTTTTCAGTATCAATTCTTGAAACTTGAACATTACCGTGAGGGTCTCTGTCCATAAGGAGTTGAGCCTTAATCATAGCAGGAAGTGAGTTGAACACTTTTGCATTTTCGGGTTCAAGATTTTTTGTGATGATTTCAAATTTTTCAGCATCAGTTGATGCGTTTTTGTATGCTTCATCTTTTTCAAGTTCAGCAAGTTTGTCGTTCAAGTTTGCAATCATAGCCTTAACTTCAGGGATAAATTCAATCAAACCTTCCGGAACGAGAACGATACCAAAGTTTTTGCCTTTTTCTGCTCTTGCAACAACAACTTTTGTAATCATATCAACAACTTGAGCCAAAGACATTTTCTTTGCTTCAACTTCTTCTGAAACCAAAGTAATGTTCGGGTGAGTTTGCAAACCAACTTCAAGTGCAACGTGAGAAGCACTTCTACCCATCAATTTGATGAAGTGCCAATATTTCTTAGCAGAATTTGCGTCACGTTGAATGTTTCCGACGAGTTCAGCGTAAGTTTTTGTAGCAGTATCGAAACCGAAAGAAACTTCGATTTGTTCATTTTTCAAGTCGCCATCAATAGTTTTCGGGCAACCGATAACTTGAATACCTGCATTTTTAGCCAAGAACCATTCAGCGAGGAGTGCAGCGTTTGTATTTGAATCGTCACCACCGATGATTACGATACCTGTAACGTTGAGGTTTTTGCAAACGTTGAGTGCTTTTTCGAATTGTTCTTCAGTTTCAAGTTTAGTTCTGCCTGAACCGATGATATCGAAACCGCCTGTGTTTCTGTATGCGTTGATAATATCTTCAGTCAATTCAATGTATTTGCCGTCGATGATACCTGAAGGACCGCCGAGGAAACCATAGAGTTTGTTTTCAGGATTTGCTTGTTTCAAAGCATCAAAAATACCGGCAATTACGTTGTGTCCGCCAGGGGCTTGACCACCTGAGAGGATTACACCGATATTTTTTGCAGGTCTTTTTTCTTCTTTATCAGAAGTTTCAAAAGTTACGGTCGGCATACCGTATGAATTTTTAAATAATTCTTGAATTTCTTTTTGATCTGCAACCGATTGAGTTTTTTCGCCTTGTTTCAAAACAAGTTTATTAATGCCATTTGCCAATACTGACGGCAATTTCGGTTGATAGTTTAATCTTTCTTTTTGAAGCGGTGAAAGTTTTTTCATGTTTTTACCTTTCTGTTCTGAACCACGCTATTATTCTATCATAAACAAATTTAAAGCATAACTTTTTTGGGCATGTACTTTGAGATATATTTATATTAATATTGTCTTGTGAAAATAAAGATTTAATAAGGGCGAAAATATGCTTATATCAATAGAATGGCTTAACGAATTTGTAGATTTACATGATTTATCTGCGGAAGAAATTGCAGAATCGCTTACTATGAGCGGACTTGAAGTAGAAGATATCGAAAAAATCGGTGCAAAATTTACGAACATTGTAACCGCAAAGATTACAAACATCGAAAATCACCCCGATTCAGACCATTTGCACTTGGTTACGATTGATAAAGGAAATGAAACAAGAACAGTCGTTTGCGGTGCACAAAACGTATTTGTAGGTGCAATCGTTCCTTACGCTTCAGTCGGTTCAAAAGTTTTCAACAGAAAAACAGGCGAACAATTTGAACTTACTCCCGCAAAAATCAGAGGGGTCGTTTCAGAAGGCATGCTCTGCTCTCAAGACGAACTCGCTCTTGAAAATATGCAAGAAGAAGATGGTCTTTTGATTTTGAATAAACTTTTCGACAATATCGAACTCGGTCAACCGCTCGAAAAATTGTTAAACATCAAAGAAGACATCGTTTTGAACGTCGCTCCGACCGCAAACCGTGGAGACGAAATGTCCGTTGTCGGCGTAGCAAGAGAACTTGCAGCGATTTACAAACGTGAACTCAAATTCCAACCTGCAAACGCAAACTATGGCAAAGCAGATTTCCAAGTCGAAATTAAAGACCCAGAAACTTGCTTGTACTACTCAGTCGGCGTTTTGGAAGATTTGAAAATCAAGCCGTCACCCGACTGGATGAAAAGACGTCTTGAAGCATGCGGAATTCGCTCAATCAACAACATTGTCGATGTTACAAACTACGTTCTTCTTGAATACGGACAACCGTTGCACTCATTCGACAAAGACAAATTGAACGGTTATCTTTGCGTCAGACGTGCAAACGAAGGTGAAACGCTTGTTACACTTGACGAAACGGAAAGAAAACTCAACCACGATACGGTTTTGATTGCGACAAAAGAATCTCCGGTATGCGTAGGCGGTGTATTTGGCGGACTTAACAGCGGAATTGACGATAATTCTAAGAACATCGTCCTTGAATCGGCATATTTCACCCCCGCTTGCAACAGAAAATCAGCAAGAAGTATCGGTTACAGAAGCGAAGCAAGTGCAAGATTTGAACGTGGTGTTGACCTTGACAAAACAAAACCGGCACTCTTTAGAGCCATCGAACTTTTGGTCGAACTTGCAGATGCAAAAGTTGTAGGTATTTCAGAAACAGGAAACAATACTTTCGAAGAATGCAAAGTGCCTTTGAGATTTGCTCAAATCAACAAGGTAATGGGTGCAGAAATCAACCCCGATGAGGCTTGTGACATTCTCGAAAGATTAGATTTCAAAATGGTTGAAAGAAACGAAAAGGAAGCATACTTCCTCGTTCCCGGGGCAAGAAGAGCGGATGTTTACCGTGAAATCGACTTGATTGAAGAAGTGGCAAGAATTTACGGCTATGACAGAGTTGAAGCAACTTTGCCGAGAAAAACAATGGCACCTGAAATTACTTTTGAGACGAAGGTTAAAGAAAAAATCGAAAACCTTTTCCTCGGACACGGTTTCTACGAAGCAATGTCATCATCGTTAATAGGCGAACCGTTGCTTAAAAAGTTCGGCTTGAAATACAATCCCGAACAGGCTGTAAAAGTTAAAAACGCTCAATCCGAAGATGCAACAATGCTCAGACAAACTCTCGTTGTTAATATGCTTGATGCGTTCAAAAACAATTACGACAACGGAAACAAAGACATCAGACTTTTCGAAATTGGCAAAACGTACTTTGCAACTGAAACTCCGACAAAAGAACACAGCGGTGTTAAAGAAACATTGACTCTTTCAGGTATTTTGACGGGCGATACGGAAAAAGGTATTTGGAAAAATAAAAACACAGTTGATTTTTATACCCTCAAGGGCGTAATGGAAAGCCTTTTCGACACATTGAGTCTTGGAGAAAGAATTAAACTTACTCCGTGTGAAGATGTTTCATATCTCCACCCCGGAAGAAGTGCAAAGATAAACCTTTTGGGCAAGGGAATGCCGTTCGTTGGGGTATTTGGTGAAGTGCACCCGATTTTGACAGAAAAATTGAAATCTAACCAAAAAATTTATATCTTTGAATTGGATTTGGAAGAAATTTTGAAAAATGTACCTCAAACGGTTATTAAGTTCAAAAAACTTCCGCAATTTCCTGAAATCCAAAGAGATATTGCATTTGCAATCAACGATGACGCATCTTATGAAAAAATCAGTCAAGTCATCAAAAAATCTTGTGATAACAAACTCTTCAAGCACTCAGAATTGTTCGATATTTACAGAGGCGAACACATCGAACAAGGCTTCAAGAGTATGGCTTTCAGAATTAAACTCCAAAACCCCGAAGCAACGCTCACGGACGAAATTATCGATACGGAAATGAACAAAATCCGTGCAGGTATCCAAAAAGCGTTTCCACAAGCATCTTTCAGATAATGAAAATTTGTTTGTATCAAGGAACGTTCAATCCGCCTCACCTCGGACATTTGCAGGTTGCAAAGTTCGTTTTGGAAACGTTGAAACTTGACAAAATATTGTTTATACCGGCGGCAAAGCCTCCGCATAAATCTCTACACGAGAATAAAGACGAGGCTTTGCACAGGTTAAACATGACAAAATTACTCGTGAAAAATGAACCGAATTTTGAGGTTTCGGACATTGAATTTCATAGGGAAACGCCCTCGTACACTTGCGTTACGATTAAAGAACTTTATGCAAAATATAATTTAAGCGAAAAACCGTATTTTATAATCGGGGATGATGCGTTTGTGAAAATTGACAGTTGGTATCACACGGACGAGTTGAAAACCCTTGTGGACTTTGTCGTTTTGCCTCGTGATGAAGATTTTGACAAGGAAAAATTTGAAAAATTAAAAAATAACGGCTACAATTTTCAAAGATTAAAAATGCCGAAAATTCATGTTTCTTCGACGGAAATTCGAGAAAAAGCGGCAAAAGACTTACCGTTAGACGATTTTACAACAAAAGAGGTTGAAAAATATATTTATGAACACGACTTATACAAAAATGTCGATTGATGAAATTTTGAAATGCTTAAAAGAGGACTTAAACCCTGAAAGATACGAACATTCGATAGGTGTTGCGGAAATGGCGGAAGAGTTAGCTAAACGTTTCGGCTGCGACCCCGAAAAGGCTTATGTTGCAGGTCTTTTGCACGATTGTGCAAAATGTATGGACTTTGAACTTTCAAAAAAAATTGCCCGTGAACATACCCCCGACCTCGACGAAACGGAAAAGGATAACAAAAAAACCATTCACGCTCCTGTCAGTGCTTGGATTGCAAAAGAAAAATACGGTGTCGAAGACCCTGAAATTCTTTCTGCCATAAGGCTTCACACGATTGGCAAATGTATGATGAGTGATTTTGAAAAAATTATTTTCATCGCAGACAAAATCGAACATCGGACAAGAGAAATTGAGTTTCGTGAACAAATCGAGAAGTATCTCGATGAGGAAAACCCTTTAGACAAGGCGATGTTCAAGTCCTTCGAGATGACAATTGAAAGCCTTGTGAAAAGAAAATTACCGATTTGCTTTGTAACGGTAAATGTTTACAACGAAATGCTCGACAAAATCAAATAACTTTGTCATTACCAGAAAATTGTAATATAATAAAACCAAAAGGAGCAAGATATGTATAGAGTTTTAATAGAAACTGCTTCAAGTTTTTCACCGAAACTTCTCGGCGAATTTGAAGACCTCGATTTGGCAGAAGAAAAAGCCTTCGCTGCAAAGAAAGAAGACCCCTCAACAACTTGGATTATCGAAGAAACAAGCGGCGGCTTCAACAGTTACGGCGAACTTCTTTATCAAGAAATCGAACGTGGCTAATTTAGTCACGACGACGATTTTGGGCAATTTACTAATTGCTTGAAATTCGCAAAAAATTCATAAAACGAACGCATGCCCGAAAGCATGCGTTTTTTTGAGGAAAACCGATACAATTTACAGATAGACGTTATTTGTCTCGGTCAAAAATTTGATAAAAGTATCTTTTGATAGCCAAATAGTGTACTTTTTCTTCTTTTTTTCATCGGGGTCAATGCCGATAGAGAAGAGTTTATTTTTCTTAAAAAACATCACAATATCCTTGTCATTACCGATGTAGACAGGCTCGTGGTCGCTTTCCAACAAACTTTCCAAAGTCGTTTTGAATTCCTCGATATCCGCATATTGCAAGTTTGTGTTTTTATAAATCGATTTTGGACGAAATCTTTTGTCTTTTTTATCAATCAAAATCGTGAAATCGACAAAATCTTTTTTTGCAAAATTTTCAAAAATACGTTTATAAATAGGGCTGAATAATTCCGTGCTATATGAACTGTTTAAGCCCGAAATGACGTCCTCATAGTCTATAATGATGTGCATTTTTTCTTTTTCTCTGATGTTGTACTGAATGTCTTGCAAACTGTTCATAATAAAAATCCTTATAAAACACGCAACGGCAATGGTTAAGGGCAAAATAACCCTCACTAAAACCAAACCGGATACTACGAATGTTCATTATAGCACGTTTTTTCTTTTTCTGCAACGGAAATTTTTTATTCGAAATCAGTGCAAAAAACTTCTATTTTACCAACTTCAACCCCTGTTTCGTCCGTGATTTTTGTTGGAAATAATTTTTCCAATTTTGCAGAGTTAATTTTTTTTGATTTTTTCAAAAATTCAGTCAAAATAACACCTCGGGCAAAGTTATCTCGATCGGCAACTTTTATGACGTAGCAAGCCTTTTCGGCTAAATCCACAACACAACAGAGATTGCCTGCTCCAACTTTTGCAATTAAATTTTTCGAAAATGAAGCGATTTCGCTATCCGTCCGACCATGCCCGCCAAAATAGTATGGATACTGCAATGCAGCCTGTTTTAATTTATCAAATTTTTCATTTGTAAAAACTTCTAAAAAACCTTGTGCAACATTTTTTAGTGGAGTCGCAACAACGGGCAATGTGCAACCATCACGGGAGATTTGGCACTTTGAAAGGCTTACACCGCAAAGGTTTGAAACAAAATTCAAAACATGCTTTTGCAACGGGTGGTTTACTTCGTTGTAATTTTTCACATCATAACCTTTTAACACGCAATACGCAAGCATTGCAGCGTGTTTGCCCGAACAATTATTGTGAATAGCCCGATAAGGCTGACTATTTTTTATAAGAGAATTTTTTGCTTCTAAATTGAGTGGTTCTTGCGGCGGACAAAGGAGATACGACTCATCAAGCCCGATTTTTTTCAAAATACCCAAAATCGTTTCTATATGAAAATCCTCTCCCGAATGAGATGCCATCGAAACGGCTATTTCTTGAGGCGAAAAGTCAAAAGCATCAACGACTTCCGAAATAGCGGCAAATTGGAGTGGTTTCATACAAGAACGCTGGAAAAACGGATAGTTGTTATCTTTTCCAAAAGATTTTACGACTTTTCCGTTTTGAAACTTCAAAAAAACACCAAAGTGCAATTCTTCGACCAAGCCGTTTCGCACATTTCTGCTCAAAATTTCATATTCTGGTGTTTTCATCGTTATTTTTCTAAAATTTTTCGAATATTATCCAATTTAACGTTCGCATCATAAAGTTGCCTACGAAGTTCTTTCATTTCTCCTGCAACCGCTTGCGATTGTTGGTTTTCAGGAAGTTTTATATTATTTAACACTTCTGGACTGAACATAAATCTTTTTTTACATTCATCTTTGATATACAAAATCGCCTTAGTTTCTTGTTCCGTAACGTATCCAAGGTGAATTAAAACTTCCGCAAAATGGACGTTTTGACCTTTTGCTTCAAGTTCTTTTTGCTTACGAACAGTGTTATTTAATTCATCAGTTGAAATTTTGCCGATACGTCTGAAATATTCACCGATTTTAATTCTGCCTGCAATATACAAAGCAGTCGCCGCAACCTTTGCAGATGCCGGCTTATCGACATATTCTTTTTGCAAGCAATAGAGGTGAATTTTCGCCGTACTTTCAAGTGTCCAGAAATTATGAAGAGTAATTTCCGCAAGCGAACAACCTTCAGCACATTGCTGTAAAAATTTATAAATCGGAGGATCTTCCTCTTTGTCATGGCTTTGCAACTCATTTTGACCACAATAAGTGAGCGAAGGGCAATATGCCTGATATGCCTCATCTAAAGGAGCACGCAAATCTGTTTCTGAAATGTAAGCCTCTTCAAATTCCTCACGAATCTGCAGGTAAATAATTTCCTTAATCCAAAAAGGCATCTCTGCAACTTTTTCAAGAAAAGGTTCAAAAACTTTGTTTTGTGTATCCGTCATAATCTCTCTCCTCTTAGAACAGGATACCAAATTTTCAACTCTCTTTCAAGATATGTAATAAAACTCAACACATAACGCCGTTTAAGGCTCAAAAGTTTTGTCTAAAACTGTTTTTGTGTATAATAAAAATACGAAAGGAAATTCTGTTAGACATGCAGATATATGAGGTTAAAAACGATACCGCAGAAATTTTGTATAATGGCAATGAAGAAAGTTTGTTTTTGTTCGACTTTTTATTCATTGAAGATGAAGAATTGACAATAGTTTCGCAGGTTACGGACATTTCTTCGACAGAAAATGAAAACCTCAACATCGCAACTGTAAAATTTTGCCTTTCAGTCGATAAAACAAACAGATTGACAAAATACAACGGTCATACCCCACCGAAAAATGCCGAAGTCGGCTACCTCGATGCCGCAGAAATCATCAGTCTTTTCCGTCCAAAAACAAATGCCGTTGTTTGGGGAGAATATTCCAGAAATCCCGAACTTTCCGTCGCAACCGATTTCAAATTTTTATCATCAGGATTTTGCACAATTTGCGACAAGCCAGAACAAAGCGAAATTATTGCAAAAGCGCTCGTTTCATCACTTGAAAAAACAAATACGAGAACTCTTATTTTAGACTTTGACGGAAAATACCAAAACGTCAAAACGACGAACTCTGCAACCTTCGGCAAAGAATACCGTATTCCGCTTGATAGTAAGGCTTTAGACTATATTTTTGAAAACGACCTGAACGATTGCACTCCAGATGCGAAAGTCGTCATTCAAAATATAATTTTAGAAATCCAAAAATACATCGAAAGTGTCGACAAAGGCTTTATCCCCTTTGAAATGTTTTTGCAAATCATGATGTCAGAGACCAAACGGACCCAGAACAAAGGGCTTATGGCATTTTGCAACAAACTTTTGAATTATAAATACAAAAAGATTTTTGCGGACAAAGACACTCAATTTTCAGTGATAAACGACTGCAACGGCTCGTTTAAATTAGATTTATCCGTTGTTGACGAAAAATTTTATCCGCTAATTTTCGCCTCAGTCGTTTCAAGATTGTTCAAAAAATTCTATGTGATTACAGACATCACAGAAGAAAACACTCGAACTTCAACAATGAAGAGCATCTACGAGAAACAAAACGTTAGATTGATTCCGATTATTTCACATGAAAATAAGTATTTGAACAAAATTAAAGCACATTGCAACAATTTTGCAATTTTTGCCCCTGTTGAAAAATTAAAAACGACAGAAAATTATAGCGTTTTTGTTGAAAAATTGAAAACCGACGAATTTATTTTATACGGCGAAAATTCACTTTTCGTACCGCTTTTGGTTTCAATAAAAAAACAACTTGGCAAAATCGGACTTGATGACATCGACGAAATTACAGTTGAAGATTTGGACGATTTGGATAGAGCAAATCTTGAATTAATCCAAAAAATGATGAAAGAAGAAGAGGCTAAAAAAGAGGCTACGACTATCTCTGAGGACGATTTGAACGACCTCGAGGAAATATATCGCCCAGAATCTTTCGTTCAACAAAATCAAACTTCTGATGATGAAGATAATATCACCGAAGCCCCCGAAATTATTGAAGAAGAACCTATTGAAAATAATTCTTCCGAAGAAAATATTGATGTTGAACAACCCGATATCGAAAATGATGAAAAAATTGAAGAAGTTGAAGAAGTTGAGGAAATAGAAGAAGAACCTAAAATTGAAGAAGAACAGGTTCAACAACCTGAACAGCCGCTTCAACAAGCACAACCGCAACAACCTCAACCGATTGCACAAGAACAAACAAAAGTTGAGCAAAAATCAATTGACATAAGAACGCCTCAGCAACCGACAAATCAACGTCCGATGCCAAAGGCGAACGAAATTCCAGTTTATGAACCTAAAGAAGTTAACTCGACAAACGTGACAGATTTTGCAGAAGGAATGAGAGTTTCGCATGCAAAATACGGAACTGGTACAGTCGAAAAACTTATCAAATATGGCAAAAAGACCCTTTGTTCAATCCAATTTGACACATTGGGCAGAAGATTGTTAGATCCTAATATTACAACTATTGAAAAATTGTAGCCTACTCGGGGGGTTAAATTTTTCATACGACTTAAATAAAATTAAAAAAAAACAGAATAAAACGACTTGGAGAAAAAATGAAGAAATTACTCGCAACAGCAATGTTTTCGGCAATGATAATCTTACCAGCATCAGCCGTTGAACAACAACCTGTTAAATATGAATTAGGCAATTATAGTTTTAGTTTTGATAAACAAGAAAAAACTCAAAATGTCGAACTTAAAGGCACGGAAAATGTTGTCACGCCTGAATTTGCACCTGTCAAACAAAGTGAAGTTTCAAAACCTGTAACAATTCCTGCTCCTACAAATGGAAAGCCTGTCGTCATTGACAAGAACATCAAGCCTGTTTCAGAAAGTATTGATACTCAAAAACAAGTCGTAAAAGAAATGAAACAAGAAGAACAGGCAAAAGAAACTCTTGAGACAATCAAGAACAAACCTATTGAAAAAGAACAACCGACAGCCGCTCCGAATGTTGAACCGCAAGAGCAAAACGTTATTGAACAAAAGTCTCAAACACCTGCGATAACTGAACCAGCGATTGAGCCTACTGTCGAACCGACACAAGCACCTACGGTTGCTCCCAAAAAAGAATTTGAAACAAACGAAGAAAAATATGAAATCAAAACTCCGCTCCCACAGAGTTCAGTAATTCCGAGTGCAGAGGATTTGAAGTTAAAGACAAATTTACCACCCAAAACTCATACCCCAATGCCAACCCAAAAAGTTTTGGACGAAACTCATTCGGTTACAACAGGTGAAACGCCCGTAAAAAGAGTTGTTCAACCGACAAAAGCACCGGCAAAAGAACCCCAACGTCCAATGGTCGTTGAAGAGGAAAATCTTGGTGAAATCACATTAACAAAAGATAATAAACCCACACAAAATGCGGCTAATGAAACAAATACAGTTGAAAATGCCGATAAATCTGCAGTTGACAACCAAAAAGATAGCACCAAAAAAGAAGGACAAAAAGTAAAAGAGAAGAAAAAACTCCCTGTTACTTTTGAACTTCAAAAAATGCAATACACAGGTGTAGAATCGAGACAATTATAATTACTCGATTACCCCGTATAAATCGTAGGCATCAGCCTTTGTAACGGTTGCATACACAATATCCCCTGGAACTACATCGTCCTCGGGATTTTTTAATGTGAGATAAATCAATCCGTCCACTTCTGGTGCATCTTTGTATGTTCTTGCAACAACGAGACCGTCATCGGTAATGTATTCAACAATCGACTCAATTTTTTTGCCAACAAGCCCTTCATTGATTTTTTTCGAAATTGATTTTTGCAACTTCATCAAACAATTTTTACGTTTATGCTTAATTTTTGCAGAAACTTGATTGGGCAAATTGTAAGAATATGTGCCTTTTTCACGAGAATATTCGAAAACACCGAGCCTGTCGAATTTGATATCTTCGATAAATTTTCTCAAATGTTCAAAATCTTCCTCAGTTTCTCCGGGATAACCAACGATAAACGTTGTGCGAAGTGCAATGTCTGGAATTTTGTTTCTAATTTTTTGAACTAATTCTCGATAATCAAAAGCAGGTCGTCTCATCGCCTTCAAAACACTCTGACTAGAATGTTGGAGAGGGATATCGATATAGTCAAAAATTTTATCGTTATTTTTAATCACATCAAGAAGTTCATCAGTGATTCCCGAAGGATAAGTATACATTATACGAAGTTTGCCCAAATCCTTGATTTCACAAAGTTTTGAGAGCAATTTTGCAAGCGACGGTTCGCCATACAAATCCTTTCCATAAGCAGTCGTGTCTTGTGCAATCAAGATAATTTCCGTAACCCCTTTTTTCGTGAGTTTTTTCGCCTCTTCGACAATGTTCTCCATAGGACGAGAAACCGCTTTTCCACGGAGTTTCGGGATAATACAATATCCACATTCGCAATCACAACCGTCAGCAATTTTCAAATAAGAAGAAGCACCAACAGTGATTTGCTGACGTTCAACACCCTCAAAGTAATGATAATGCGGAGTTTGAGCAACTTCATAAATCTGACTTTCTTCAGCAATTTTGTTCACAACCTCGCCGATTTTATCCAATTCCGACGTTCCTAAAAACGCCTTTACCTCAGGCAAAGCCTTCTTGAGTTCTTCTCTGTATTTTTGGGGCAAACAACCAGTTACGATGACCTTTTTGCCCTCATCAATCATCTTCACAATCGACTGCACCGACTCAGTTTCCGCATCGTGAATAAACGAACACGTGTTGATTAAAACAACATCAGCACTCGTCTCATCGAGAGTAATTCTATGTCCGTCTTTCGCAAGCGAACCTGCCATAAGTTCACTATCTACAAGGTTTTTCGCACATCCGTGGTTAATAATTGCTATTTTCATAAATCGTTTCTCTTATATAACTGCATAACGTATTGTCCTTCGCCGAATATTGCCGTTTTTCGGTAATTTTCTTCAACAAATCGGCAAAATTGTTTCCCGTAATCCTCGCAAATAAAGCGTTTTCCGTAATCAAACGTATCTCGATTATTCAAAATGAAATACTCGGGTTTTGTTTCTGAAAAATGTTTTATAACAAAATCTTCCCCAAATGTCTCAAAATACATCGGAGTTAAACTGTCGAAAATATTGTCAGCAGGGCGTTTTGTGACAAAATTCAAATACATAGTTTCAGGAATAATAACAATCTTATCTGTCAAATTAGTGTTATTCTCAACGTATTCAGCCACAGATCTAAGTGTTTTTGAAACTTTAGGATAAACGAAAACACTATTTGTTGCAGCGGTAACACTATTCGTGTTTTTGACTGCTGCGACAATCATTTTACCATGCATTTTGGGTATCAATGTCAAGATAGATTTTGTTCCACACAAAATCAAAAGACCGACCAAAAGCGTTGTTCCAAAAGAATTTACAAGTTTTTTAACCTCAATTTTTTCTGTATAATCAACATTCCACAAAAATGCAATGATTGAAAATACAATAATTGGCATTGTATATGTGCCATAAACATCAATATTGACAGCAAAAAACGTCTTTGTCGAAATCAAAATCGACGAAATCATAAAAACAAAAAGCGGTCGATTTTGAACAATTTTTTTATAAAAAATACAAAATATCAAAGAATTTGCGATTGCAAGAAGTGAATATCCCGAAAGTCCAACGTACACAAGCCCTGCAATTGCAAAAACATAAACCATTGAAAGAATAAATTTATCAGACGGGCACATTTTTTTAGCAAAAGTAACAATGCCTGCAATCACAACAAGGATAATAGTTTTGACAAATCCAAACGTAAAAACTGACAGACAAGGTATTGCACCAGTATAACGAGAATAAAAATATTTCAAAGAATGTGTGCGGCCGATTGCCCCCAAAAGTGCAAATGTCTCCTTCAAATCCGCCATCTGCACCCCTTGCAAAAACAGAATTCCAAACGACAAAAACGGAACAAACGCAAGGCTCACAAGCGAAATCAAAACATTCATCGTAGAAATTCTTTTGTTAACCAAAACATACAATGCAAGAAAAATTGTATAAATGCAAAAATCATACTTGCAAGAAACCGCCACACCTGCCAAAAGACAAGCCAAATAGGCAAATTTGACCTCATCATTTTTCGCAAATTTTACAAAAAACAACACCGAAGCCAAAAACGCCGAAAGTCCATAAGTCATTGCAAATGCGTACGGAAACGTATAATTAAATGTTCCAAGCGAACAAACTCCAATGATAAGCGGAATAATTGCAAATTGCCAATAACCACTTTCACCAAGTCTCTTCGATTTTTCGTCCGACGTTTTTTCATTGTTTTCGTCTGACGTTTTTTCATTTGGCGATTTTTCTTTTCGAGGAAAAATTTCACCACAAATCATCATAAATAGCCAAATAATGAGTGTTGAATTAATTATCCCAGCTACTCGAAGAACATTAAAACTTGCCCCGAAAATCAGGTACAGCAAGGCATTGACCTGATAAGCCAAAGCACCGTAAATATTCACAATATCTCGATACAAAACCTCACCGTTCAACATTCTAAAAGGGATATAAAGTTCACGCCCCGTGTCGATTGCGGGATTCAACTGAAAAAAAGATGCCGCAAACGCAAGCAAAAACGACAATATCAAAAAGTTTTTCGGCGTAAACTCAAACAATTTTTTCATACAACAATGATACCCGATTTTGCCTGAATTGCAAAACTTTTACGTTTTTTCGCAAAAAATTCAACAAAAATCTTTCCCTCACGTCTAATCCTCGAAAGGCAAGGTGAGTTGCGGAATTTCGGGAGTTTTGCGTCCTGATTTTCTTTTTCCTGACAAATCTTTTTGGAATTCTTTTTGCATTTCGACCATCAAATTTTGAGCGTTTTCCACAACTGACGAGGGCAATCCAGCCTTTTTGGCAACTTGGATACCGTAACTTTTGCTTGCCGAGCCTTCAACAATTTTACGCAAAAATTCGATTTCGCCTTCCTTTTCGCTAATCGTAATTCTATAATTTTTAATTTGCTCAAATTTTTTCGGCATGACGTTGAGTTCGTGATAATGTGTCGCAAATACAGTCCGTGCCTTGATTTTCGTCGCAATATATTCAGCCACTGACCAAGCAATCGCAACCCCATCGTAAGTGCTTGTGCCACGTCCGATTTCGTCGAGAAGAATAAAACTTTTTTCAGTTGCACTGTTCAAAATGTATGCAGTTTCGCTCATTTCAACCATAAATGTCGATTGACCAAGAGACAAATCGTCAGATGCACCGACACGAGTGAAAATTTTATCCGTAACACCAATTTTCGCATAACTTGCAGGAACAAAACAACCCATTTGTGCCATAATTAAAATCAAGGCATTTTGTCGCATGTACGTTGATTTTCCAGCCATATTCGGCCCTGTCAAAATCATAAATTGAGTTTCGTTCTGATTAGTCGTATTCGCCTTCAAATTAAGGTCGTTCGGAACATATTTGCCCATCGGCAAAATCTTTTCTATAACAGGGTGACGGCCATCTTTGATGCAAATTTCACCCTCATCATCGATAATCGGTCTGACGTAAGAATTTTCCGCCGCAACCGTTGCAAACGAAAGCAGCACATCAATTGTAGCAAAATCATGTGCAACATTTTTGATTTTGTCAGAAAATTCTCGAGCATATTCTCTCATATCTGAGAAAATTTTATATTCCGTCTCTGTCGATTTGTATTTTGCCGCAGAAACCTCTGTTTCAAAGCGTTTCAAGTCCTCGGTAATAAATCTTTCCGCATTTGTCAAAGTTTGGCGACGGATATAGTCTTGCGGAACTAATGACAAATTCGAGTTTGTAACCTCAATAAAGTAGCCAAAAGTCTTGCTATAACCTATTCTGAGATTTTTAATGCCCGTCCGTTCTTTTTCAGCCGCCTCTGTTTCAGAAAGTTTTTTCTCTCCTCCGTCCAAAAGTTCACGGTAATAGTCCAATTCGCCGTTTACACCCTCTTTGATTATTCCGCCGTCCTTGACCCCGACAGGAGTATCCTCTTTTATCGTTCTGTCAATAATATCGGCAAATTCCGTCAATTCATCAACGTTTTCTGAAATTTTCAAGAAATCATTATCATATTCAGCCAAAATTTCTTGAATTTGAGGTAAAATAAACAACGAATCTTTTATAGCAAGAAAATCCCTCGGATTTGCAGTAGAATTGCTCATTTTGACCGACAAACGCTCAATATCATAAACTTTTCCAAGAAGAGAAGCAAGTCTTGAGGAAAGAGAATTATTTCTAAGCAAAACCTCGACTGCATCAAGTCTTTCGTTGATTTTATCAGGGTCTTTCAATGGCTGAGTAATCCATTTTTTGAGCAATCTCGAACCCATATTCGTATTAACTCTGTCAATCGCCCAAAGAAGGCTGCCATACTTGGATTTATCACGGTTTGTATACAAAAGTTCGAGGTTTCGAGCGGTGTTAATATCCATCGACAAAAATTCTGACAAATTGTAGGATTTTATCGTGTCAAATTTTGGCAAGGCAGAAAAACACGTTTGCCTCAAATATTCTACAATCGCACCTGCTGCTCTAAATCCGACCTTGAACTCTGAATAGCCAAATGCTTCTAACGATTCCGTTTTGAACATTTCTTTAATATTTTTATCGGCAAAACTTTGCTCAAATACCGCCGTAGAAATTTTTGAACAATTATAATTCAAGTAAATTGAATCGGGTAAATCGAATTTTTCGTCCGGAACAATTTGGAACGGCAAAACTTTTTGTTTTTTAACAGGGGCAAGGATTTCGGACGGTTTAACTCTCGCAAGTTCCGCTAAAATCTCGGTCAAAAATCCTTTGGTGACAAAAAATTCTCCTGTTGTAATATCCGTATAAGCCATGCCAAAAATGTCATTTTCCTGAATTATTGCGGCAAGCCAGTTATTTTTATCAGATTTCAAAAGGCTTATCTCATTTACCGTTCCAGCCGTGATAACCTGCGTAACTTCACGTTTTACAAGCCCTTTCGCCAACGCAGGGTCTTCCATCTGGTCACAAATTGCAACTTTATAATTTTTATCAAGCAACCTCGGAAGATAATTGTCAAGAGCCTTTGCAGGAATTCCTGCCATAGGAATTTTGCCCAAAGAACCGCCATCACGGGCTGTCAGGGTAATTTCGAGTGCTTTAGAGATTTCAAGTGCATCTTCAAAAAATGCTTCATAAAAATCGCCCATTCGATACATCAAAATTATTCCCTGATATTTTCGCTTAATATCAAGGTATTGCCGGAGCATCGGGGTTGCTTCGCTCAAATCCACATCTATACTGTTTATGTTATTGATTTCTCGTTTTGTCATGACTATACTAATTTTAGTCAAATCACAATGAAATAACAAGTTGAGGTTAAGAAATGTTCGGCTGTTTGAAAAAAATTATTAACATAATCATCATTTTGCTTGCGGTAGTAGGATTTATCGCAATCGGTGGAACAAACATCGTAAAAGATTTAATCGAAAATCCGCTCTCACCAGCACAATCAAGCAAAGCCGAAAAAGCAGCACAAATAGCCGATTTCACAAAAATGGACAAGGAATTTGAACTCGTATCGTCAAGCAAACTTCCCAAAATCGGAAACTATGTTTATGTGAAGCATGCCGCAACTTCTCAAAATTTCTTTATGGCAAAACCTAAAAACGCCGAAACGTTGACAAAGGCTGATTTTAACTCGAAAAAAGCAGACGAAAAAGTTATGAATTTTGTAAAAGATTTTAAAGTTCTTAGACTTGAAAATTTTGAAATCACAGGTCGTGGCTCGATGAAAGCCTTCAACCAAACTGTACCTTTCATAAAATTCAAATCAGATATCGTCAATCTCCCTGTTCACGGCACTGAAGGTATCGTCGGCGTGGCAACAAAAGATGACAAAAACGTAATAATCGTGGCAACAAACGTTTATGGAAAATATTCCCAAATCGTTACCAACGCCTTGTTTACAGAAATAAAATAAAAATTACTGTTGTTTTTTGCAGGTACATGTTATAATGTTCTCAGAGTATGTGTCAGTAAGGGGCAAAAATAGCCAATGAGCCAAGAATTATCAGATAAGATTTATAATCTCCAAAAGAATTTTTTGGAATTGAATAATCTCTTTGAACTGAATATTCTCGCTAATCAAGCCGATTCTCTTGATGATTTGCTTAACAAAATTAGTTCCTTCATGACAACGAATTTCAACTTGAATGACGTAATTTTCTTTGTCAAAAAAGATATGACATACAAAGCCGTAAACTGTACTGAAAACGGCTTGACGTTTGAGTTTGACGAAGAATATGCAGACTTTTTGAATTATTCAGGAAAAGAACTTTTTCAAACAATGAATCCCGATGGAACGCCTAAATACAAGACGCTCTGGGAAAATTCAGCGTTTGAAAATTTCAACTCAGCATATTTTAAAGTATTTTTCAAAGACGATGAACCATTTTGCGTTTGTTCAATAGGACAAAAAGAAAACAACGAACCGTTTGATGCAGAAGAGTTAATGCTTTTGAACAAAATGTTCTCTTGCGTTGAACCGCTCCTCGTAAAATTCGTCCGCCAAGAAGAACAACAATCGCAAATTTCCTTCTTGCACAAGTCTTTGCACAATTTATCAATCTTATACAACATCTCTCAAGCCGTCAACTTCATCGACGATTTGAAAGGTTTAATCCAAGTTATTTTGGGCAGAGCACTAGAAACAATCGATGCCGAAAAAGGTTCATTGATGCTCTATGATATCTCTGACAACACTTTGCAGGTAAAAGTCGTTTACGGCTTAAAAGACCCGAAGGTCGAATTCGACATCAACAACGGCGTTATCGAATGTTCTAAACTCAAAATCAACGAAGGTATCGCAGGAAAAGTTTTCGCCGAAAAGAAATCTATAATCACAAATTTAGGTCAAAATGACCCGAGATTTAAACAGGCAAATTTGATGAACAACATTTCATCAATGATTTGTGTACCATTGATTGCAAAAGGCGAAGCCATCGGCGTTATCAACATTACTAACAAAAAAAATAACAAACTTTTCAACAAACAAGATTTGGAATTTATCGAAGCACTCTCAAACCAAGCCGCAATCGCTATCGATAACGCAAAATTGTACGAATTGGCTACAAAAGACGGCTTGACCAAACTCTATATCCACCGCCACTTCAGAACCTTGCTTGAGGCGGAAGTTACAAGGGCAACCCGTTACAAACACGTCGTTTCACTCCTTATGATGGATATCGACAACTTCAAACACGTCAACGACACATACGGTCATTTAATCGGCGATAGAGTGCTTAAAGAAATTGCGGTCACAATTAAAAATACATGCCGCAACATCGACGTTCCAGCAAGATACGGCGGCGAAGAATTTACGGTTATTTTGCCAGAAACTGCGGCTAAAGATGCAACTATCATCGCAGAAAGATTAAGAAAAAATATTTCTAAAATCGAAATCCCGATTGATGACAAAGTTACCCTCAAAGCAACCGTCAGCATCGGTATTTCCGAATATCCGTCCTCGGCAACAGACTCTGAAAATCTCATCAAAACTGCCGACGATGCACTTTACAAAGCAAAAAATGACGGTAAAAATTGTATCTACGTTCATCACCAAGGCGGCTTCTACAAATGCCTCAAAGACAATAACGAAAAGGTTTAACAATGAAAAAATACGTCTGCACCCTATGCACTTGGGTCTACGACCCCGAAATCGGCGTTCCAGAATTGGGAATCAAGCCGAATACACCGTTTGAAGATTTGCCAGAGGATTTCTTATGCCCCGCTTGTCTTGCCGACAAGAGTGCTTTTGTTGAAGTTTAATCAATTTTTAAATTTATTTCCAAAAAACAGAATATTTTTTAAAAATAAACTTGACATACAATTAATTTGAATGTAAAATATAAATGTTATTAGTGTTTCGGCTAATGTAAAGTTGGCGCTCATCTTAAATCCATAAAGATGAGCTTTTTTTTTGCAAATTTTTTGAAGTTTTTCACTTTTCAAATTTAAAAAAACGGATTTTTTAAAAACGAAAAGAGTTTTTTACCTATATCAAATTCGCTACAAGTACAGTTTTTAGGCTGTTTTTGGCAATTTCCGAACGTCATATAAAAATCTTCTGAAAAAGAGACGATTTTCGTGCAGCAGGCTTTATTTTCGACCGAAAGAATATTTTCAAAACTTTTCATAAAAAATCCCCTGATACAGATTATCAGAGGATTTTTCAAAATTCATCACCGAAAAGTTCAATTAAACTTCGAGACCGTAATATCTCAAACCGCCTACGAGGTGGTCATAAACACCATCGAACAATACCGCCGTCATTCCGACTGCTCTTGCACCGTCGCAATTTGCAACCAAATCATCGATGAACAAACATTCTTCCGCTCTCAAGTCGAATTTTTTCAAGAACATTTTATAAATTTTTTCATTAGGTTTAGCACAACCAACTTCATACGAAGCCATATAGCCGTCCATGAACTTCAAAACGTGCAAATCACGCTTAATTTCGACGAATTTAACGTTTGCGTTTGTAAGCATATAAACGCCGAAACCTTTGTTATGGAAGTATTTTACGAGTCTGCTCATACTGTCTTGAACGGGCAAGCAATATTGCCAATTATCCAGAACTTCGTCGATATCTTCGGCGTAATCTTCGCCCAACTGTTCTTTTGCATAATTTCTGACGTCTTCTTCAGTAACTTCATTTGCGTCAAATTTGTGCCAAATTTCGGATTCAAAAATAGTTTTTGCAAGTTTTTCAACTCTTTCAGGGTCGTCCACAAATCTTTTTACGATATTTTCAGGCACCCATTCTAAAAGTACATTACCCATATCAAACACAATATTTTTAATCATTTGTTCGTCCTTATAAAACTGCTTATATCCTTACTATAACTTTATGATAACGGCATTGTCAAGCGAAAAATCCCCAATTTCACACAAAAATAAAAAATATGATATAATTAAATCCGTTGATGAAAAAAGGAAAACTGATGGCAAAAATTATGATTATCGGCGACAAAGAAGTCGATTTGAAATTTCTCAAAATTATTCTCAAAAATCAAGGTCACGAAGTATTTACGGACTATTGCAGCGAAAAAGCAACAGAACAAATCGAAGAAATCATGCCCGAAATTGTCATAATCGATGTCGAATCCGACCCGACTAATGCCTTTGCACTTTGCAAAAAAATCAGAACTGACAACAAATTTCACCACATTCCCGTAATATTCTTCTGTGACACGAATGACACAGACCTTACAGAAGCAGGCTTTGAAGTCGGAGCAGCCGATTACATCTCAAAACCCATTGACGAAAATGAAGTCAAAAACCGCATTGACCACCGAATCGAAGTCATCAAAACTCACAAAAAGGCTCAAGAAAAAAATTCCGCCTTCACAAAAGCAATGAACGAAATAATAAAAACCGTTCAACACCCACAAATGGAGACGATTTTGGCTCTTGCGAACCTTGCTCAATCCCGAGATGACAACACCGGCAAGCACCTTGAACGTATGCAAAAATATGCTTACGTTTTAACAAAAGAATTACAAAAAAATCCTAAATACAAAGATATTATCGATGAAAATTTTTTGGCGGAAGTCACCGCTGCAACACCATTACACGACATTGGCAAAATCGGTATTCCTGACAAAATTCTTCTCAATCCGAAAAAATTACCCCCCGAAGAATTTGAAGTTATGAAAACCCACACCCTCATCGGCGACGAAACTTTGGACAATGTCATCAACACATTTGGCGAAAGCAGTTTCATCAGAAGAGGCAAAATCATCGCACGCTCTCACCACGAACGCCCTGACGGAACAGGTTATCCTGACGGACTTAAAGGAGACGAAATTCCGCTCGAAGCAAGCATTATGGCTATTGCAGATGTTTATGATGCGTTGAGAACAAAAAAGCCCTACAAGCCAGCAATGTCCCACGAAAAGGCTATCGAAATTTTCACTCAACAAAAAGGAACTCAATTCCTTGCTGATGCAGTTGATGCGTTCCTCAATGTCGAAAAAACTTTTGCTTATATTTGGCTCGAATACGAAACGAAGTGTTAAGCCATTGCTTTTTCAAGGGCTTGGTCAATATCTGCAATGATATCGTCAGCATCTTCAATACCGACCGAAAGTCTTATGAAACTTTCGCTGATACCACACTCTTCGAGTTGTTCAGCCGTAAGTTGTCTATGCGTTGTCAACGCCGGATAGGTCACAATCGTACGGACATCGCCAATATTCGTTGCGTGAATTAACATCTTGACGTTTTCAAGAAATTTCGTCGCAACCGCTCTATCGCCGTCAATCACAAAACTCAAAAGCGATGATGCACCTTTCGGCAAATATTTTTTCGCCAAATCATAATACTGATTTCCCTCTAAAGCAGGGTAGCATACTGATTTTACAAACTTATGATTTTGAAGATATTTTGCAACCTTCAACGCATTATCAGAATGTTTTTGCATACGGAGAGACAATGTCTCAAGACCAACAATCGTCAAATACGAATTAATCGGGCTTTGGCAGCAACCCAAATCACGCAAAAGTTGTGCTCTTGCCTTAACGATATATGCCGCTTTACCGAACGTTTCCGTATAACTCAAACCGTGATAACTCGGGTCTTTATCCGTAATACACTTGAATTTGTCTGAACAATTCCAATCGAAATTACCGGAATCAACAATCACGCCGCCCATTGCGTTACCATGCCCGACGATATATTTTGTCGTCGAGTGAACAATGATATCCGCACCGAATTTAATCGGATTTAACAAATACGGAGTGGCAACGGTATTGTCAATAATCAACGGCAAATTGTTTCTGTGAGCGACCTTTGCAAGCCCTTCGATATCTGCAATCGCAATCGACGGATTCGTCAAGGCTTCCGCAAAAATACATGCCGTCTTTTCATTAATCTCTTTTTGAAAATCTTCAGGATTTTGGCTCGAAACAAATCTCGTTTTTATCCCCATTTTTTCAAGCGTAATGCCCAAAAGGTTAATCGTTCCGCCGTATAAATTTTCCGACGCAACAATTTCATCACCCGCTTTTGCAATATTCAAAACCGCAATCAACGATGCAGATTGTCCTGATGAAACGCACAATGCCCCCACACCGCCTTCTGCCATTGCCAATCTTTCCTCAAGAACTTGCGTTGTCGGATTAGAAATTCTCGTATAAATATCTCCGCCAACTTTCAAATCAAACAAATCAGCAGCATATTGAACATCGTTAAAATTATACGCAGTTGTCTGATAAATCGGCACGGCGATTGCGTTTCGATTTTCAGACGGATTGTGTCCACCTTGCACCAAAATTGTGTCAAATTTCATAATCTATCTCCAATTTATTGTCGCATATTGTAACTTATAATCTCACTAATCCATGGCAAATATGTATATTTTCCCATAATTGCACCGATTGAAAGATATGTATAAAGTAAGGTAATCAAAATGGTTATAAGTGAAAAATGGATAAATCCGAACGAGACAATATCTCTTTGCAACGCTACTGTCAACGAGAAAACAACCGCTTTAACAAACGGAATATGTCCCAAAATATTAATAACAAAAATCAAAACTTTCGATACCACATAAATCAAAATCGACAAAAATATCGACATAAAAACATGATATCTCAAAAATGAACGCAACCCTTGCTTTTGTAAAAGTGCAATTATCAAATACAATAAACCCACAAATCCGCAGGTGAAATATGATAATACCGAAATAATTTTTTCTATCGGATAAACCGTGTTATTTTGTGCCACTAAACTGCTCCTTGTCATATTTTTTATTCACATAATCTCTTACCGTGTCGTAATACATAAGCAAAGTCTGCTCATCATTCGGCAAAAGAGTTACAGCCTTTTTATAATCTCTTATCGCACCGACCAAATCTCCCGCAAGCACCGATGTGTTGCCGGCATGAATGTAAATTTTCGGCGAAGATGGCTCGATTTCCAAAGCCTTCCTATACAACTTCAACGCCTCTGCAAATTCGGAATTCGAAACGAGTAAATTTGCCTTCAAAACAAATGCGTTCGAACGGTTCGGATTAATCTCTAAAGCCTTATCATAAACGGCATAAGCCTCATTGACTTTTCCTTCGTCACAGAGGGAAATTGCCATACAAATGTATGCTTCATAATAATTTTCATCATATTGAAGTGCAAGTTCAAAATACAAATTTGCATTCTCAAAATCTTTCATCGACGAATAAACATTCGCCAAATGTAACAACGTTTTCGGATCATCAGGTACGCTGTCAATCGATTTTTTGAAATAATAAACAGCCTCTTTATACATCTTCATCTTGACATATGCACAAGCAAGATTACTGTTGTATTCGGGATTTTTCGGGTCTAAATCCAACGCCTTTTGAAAATTCGCTATCGCATCTGGATATTCGCACATATCTTGGTGCAAAATCGCAATCGCCGTATACAAATCAGGATTTTTATCATCACAAGCCAATGCCCGCTTATACGAATGCATAGCCTGATTATAATTTTTCAACTCGGCATAAGTGTTGCCCAAATTGTAATAAGCCGAAAAATTTGCCTCGTCCGTCTCAAGCACCCTCGAAAACGTATCTATCGCCTTTTGATATTCTTTTTTGAAAAAATAAATACTTCCCGTATTAACAAGTGCTTGCGTACTTAACGGGTCAATTTTCAAAAGTTCCCCGTAAACATCAATCGCTTTATCAAACAATCCCCCCATAACGTACAATTTGCCCAAAATCAAATAGTTCTCAACGTTTTGAGGGTCTTTTGCAATTTTTTCTTCTATTTCGGCAAACAATGCCTTATTTCGTTCTAAAAAATCCATAAAAATATTTTATAGCGACTTGCCAAAAAGGGCAACGCTGTTACAAAACAAAGTGTTTAAATTTTTTATTCTAAACTCAAAACTCAAAACGATTACAAATGTTCAAAAATAGCATCAAGAACACTATACGTTGTAAAATCAGCCCCGATATAAATTTTATGCGACGGTTGAGGGCAAGTATTCGCTTTCGACAAAACGTAGTTGAGCATTACCTTTCCACGTTTTGCAAACCAATAATTCACCCCTGCCGTGTATTCAATATTCTGTTTTTCGGTATCAAAATTTTTGAAATAATCATATCTCGCAAGCACCTGCACTCTTGGTGTCACAAAATAATACGCAGTTGCATACAAGCCGTGTGCCTTCTCCTTGCTATACCACGACCCTGCATACCCGTCAGCGTATTGATATTCAAAATCTAAACCAAATTTGTTTTTATAATCATAAAGAGCATGTCCGCCAACAACAGTCCAAGTCGTACTTTCCGCCCGACCTTGGTCAATACTTCCGCCAACTTTCAACTTTCCATATTTATTATTTTCAAATTTTGCAAGCGGTTTTGCACTCGCCAAAAGCGTTGTGTTGAAGCCGTTAAAAACGTTTTGCCAATATCTGCTGCCATCAGAAATACCAAGGTCATACTCAAAATATTTATACTTTCCACGGTTTCTAATATTATCAGAAATCGCATTTCCAAACGTTCTTGCAATTTGGCTTCTTGCCACAAATTTCAACTGCGATGACGAAGCCCCGCCCTCGTAGCCGTTTTGCGTACGGCAATTACCAATTACCATTTTTTGATTTTCGTTAAAAATGTGCCAAAGTTCAGCATAAGAAAATTTTGTCAGCAAATGGTCATTATATTTTCTCGGTCTTGTAAAATTCAAACCCCAGTCAAATCGTGTCTTTCCGTTTCTAAAAACAGTCGAGGACTGAAATTCGCTCGCAACAGAATCAAATGTGCTGCTAACTTCCTTTCCACGCTGTGCTGTCATTATGTCCCCGCCGTGAAAATAAAACGTAAATCGTTGATTTTTGACAATTCCTTCTTTAAATTGATATCCACCTTCTCTGAAAAGGTTTAAAAAACTTTGTTTTTCTTCCTGAAATGGCGAAACATCAGGCTCTGCAAGTTTTAACTCAAACGGTTCGTCTAGTTTAAACTTGATACCTCCACCTTCGCTGCCCGATTCGTTTTCGTCAACTTCATATTTTATCTGAAATTTCTTTTCGATTTTGGAAATATTATCATTTTTTTGATTCAAATAATAATCTTCTCGCTGCATTTCATAATCTCTTGCAGGAAAAAGTTCCTCGTCAATTCCGATATCTTCGAAATCCGAAAGTGAATTTTCCTCAGCAAAACAAGGATTTGCCAACAGAAAAATTGCAAATACACACAACAAATTAAGAAATTTTTTTATCAAAAATAAACTCATTACGTCCAATCGTATAGATGAGATTTTAGCATAAATAAACATTCGAAATCATATATTTAATATAAATATATAAATCGAAAAAATATCAAAAATTGCGTTTGAAAAAATTAATATCCGTAATGTTCACGTTTTTGGAGATATTCACGAACGTAATTCAGTGCAGACTGAACGATTCTAGTAATTCTTGAGGACGACAAACCAACTTGTGCAGCGATTTCCTTAACTTGCATGTTTCTGTAAAAACGATATTCAACGATTGTTCTATCCTTTTGAGGAAGTGTAGCAATCGCCTCTCTAATAACTCTACCGAGTTCAGAAATTTCAGCCTTTTCATCAGGAAGTGCCGAAGTATCACGAATAAAATCAAACGGAGATTCGTTATCACCATTTGCCTGTTGCAAACTGTCAATCGACAAAATGGTCGTATAAATTGCTTCACGAACTTTGTGAGGAGAAATTTTTTCATCATCTCCGCCGCAACATTCACCTTCTTCGCTGCTTTCAACTTCTTTCGTATTTTTCAAAGAATACCATTTATAACGATTACGAAGTTCGTTACGAATAGCCCATCTAACAGCAGTCGAAATGTATGCGTTATTGTATCTCGCAAGTTGTTGCTCAGTTTTTCCCTTAATCATGGTCTGAATGGCAATAATACCTATGCTGACGAGTTCCTCATACTCTACCATGTGAGAAGGAATACGTCGTTGCTCAACCTTTGCAACTTTTTCAATTAACTCTATATAATCTTGTATCTTCGCTTGCACTTGATTCGCTACCACCGCACACATGCATTTTTCTCGACCATAAAAATTTAAAGCATAGTACTACTTATTTTGCTTTCTACGTAAACTATACACGAAAAGTAAAATTTCTGCAACCGCTTTATACAAGTCAGGAGGAATATAACAATTCGGTTCGACCAACCGGAACAATGCCCTTGCAACTGGCGGATTTTCAATAACAGGGACTTCGTGTTCCCTTGCGATTTCAATGATTTTTTTTGCAATCAACTCTGTTCCCTTTGCCACAAGTTTCGGCGATTCCATACTTTCTTGGTCGTACTTCAACGCACAGGCAACGTGAGTCGGATTCGTGACAACAAAATCCGCATCAGGCACTGCATCCATCATACCTTTATGAAGCATTTGTTGACGTCTTTGTCTCAATGCTGCTTTGACATTCGGGTCACCTTCTTGGTTTTTATATTCGTCCTTAACTTCTTTGAATGACATTTTTTGGTCGTTCATAAACTTCCATCTCGTCATTCCATAATCAGCCGCCGCAATTACCAAAAACGCCATTCCTGCCTTCATAACAAAGTCCGTTACCAAGTTTCCGAACTCCATCATTACCGCAAAATTATTGTCAATCGCAATTAACGACAAAATCGCCTCAAGGTGCGATTTATAAACCATATAACCAATTAACCCTAACAAAAATACCTTCACAATATTTTTGACAAGTTCGAATGCTGTTTTTGGAGAAAATAAGTTTTTAAAATATTTACTCGGATCTAATTTATCCAACTTCGGGACTAACGGTGTCGTCGTAACCAAAGGCCCAACTTGAATAAAATCGCCCAGAATTGCAACAAACGCTGCAACAAACAAAATCGGCAAAATGATTATCAGAGTAGGAACAAGTGCCACTGTCAACAAATACGGTAAACCCATCTCGTCAATATGTGCGTGCGGTATCTGCTCATATAGCAGCACAAAAAGTTTCGTAATCTGATCCCAAACAAGCGGCGAAGTTTTTACAATGATGACAAACATTACCATCAAAGAAAGAGCCGTCGAAAAATCTTTCGACTTTACAACCTGTCCTTCCTTTCTCGCTTTTTGCAGTTTCTGCTGGGAAGCCTCAAACTGCTTATCTTCATCACCCATATTTTACCGTCTTAAATTTCGGGAGAAGCAAAAACTTCCCCCGATAAAATTATAATGATTTTTTTATATTAATAAACAAGCATTGAAACAACTTCTACGTCTTTCGGCAATTTTTCTCTGCCGTTCAAATCAGCAAGTTCAATCACGAATGCCATTCCGACAACGTTTGCACCGATTTTCTTTACCAAATTGCAAGCAGCAAGTGCTGTTCCGCCAGTCGCAAGCAAGTCGTCCACAATCAAAACTCTCTTGCCTTCTTCGATTGCATCTTTGTGAATTTCCAAAGTATTCTTGCCATATTCAAGGTCGTAACTTTCGCTAATAACTTCAGCAGGCAACTTGCCGGGTTTTCTCAAAGGAACAAATCCGCAACCCAATTCATAAGCCAAAGTTGCACCGAAGATAAATCCTCTCGATTCCATACCTGCAATATAATCGATTTTTTTATCGGCAAATTTATCTTTCATAAAATCGATAATTGCCTTATAACCGTCTTTATCTCTCAATGCTGTTGTAATATCCTTAAACAAAATTCCTTTTTTCGGGAAATCTTGAATATCTCTGATTAACGATTTTACTGTTTCAACAGTGTTTACAGTCGTCATGCCAAATCCTTTCTCGTTTTTAAAACGTATAAAACACACAACGACTATATCATGAATAAAAGTTTATTTCATATCCTCTAAAATGTTTATTAAGATTTTTGTCGGCAAACCCATAACATTATCAAATTCACCATCAATCGATTTAACAAAATTTTCTGGCAACTCTTGAATACCGTACGCTCCAGCCTTGTCGTAAGGTTTTTTGTCGTCAATATAACCGTAAATATCCTTATCGGACAACTCGTTAAAAGTTACAAACGTCGTGTCGTGACTCGTTTTGTAATTTCCACTTTCCGCATCAACAACCGCAACCCCAGTAATAACGTGATGAGTTTTTCCACTCAAAGTCTTTATCATATCGTAAGCCTCTTCTCTGCTTTTTGGCTTACCCATAATTCTATCCCCATAAATCACAACAGTATCCGCACTTATAACAAGAGCGGATATTGTTAATTTAATAGAGATTGATTTTGCTTTAGATAGAGAGAGATTTTCGATAGAGATAGGATTAGTTGAGAGAGAAAATTTTGATTCGTCAAAAGTCGGAGTTACGATTTCAAAATCTTTTGTAATCTTGGTTAATAATTCTCGTCGTCTCGGTGATGACGAGGCAAGGATAATCTTTTTCATAGCCGCCCCTAAAGGGCAACTTGCCTATTTCGTAGGCTGTGATACCCTTCTTCTATTTACATAAATTGCTGATTTGGCATTAATTGCCGAACATACATTTTGTAGTCTGGCATTCAATGCCAACATATTTCTCTGCATGTCCGCATAATCATTAATCGTTTCTAACATCTTATTCGAATCCACCAGTGTCGTCAATGATGAATTATCTACTTTTTCCATCGCATACTTTTGTACCAACAGTTTGTCGATTTGGTCTTTTGCTCCGATCATAATTTTCTCTCCTATTAAATTTTTTGTGTTCTTCTATCTTCTACCTTTAATTTATAAATCTTTCAAATGAACTATATACAATCCATTTGATTCGATTTACATTAATATAAACACCAAGGGAGAACAAAAATTGCCTTTTTATTTACAACATGTTACAAAATGTTAACATGTAAAATTCAATAACACCATGCCTTTCGGCGATTTTGAATTTCAAAATATATCAGAGTATATACTCATCAAACGGCTTATTAGCGTAGCATTTTGCTTGAAAAATCTATTTTAAAATTATATAATTGTCGGAGTAGGAGAAATTAATGTTAGTAGATTGTTCTTATATATTTGATTTCATCAGAACCACATATTCAAACTGGTCGTTCAACGAGAAAGATGGCAGTGTTCATACTCCCATTAGATATTTTATCGATATTACATACAGATGTAATTTAAGATGTCCGTATTGTTATTTAGGACAAGAGGAAAAGCAACTCAAGAATGAACTTTCGACAGAAGAGTGGCTTGATGTTGTAAAACAAATTCCGAGATTTGCGAATATTTCAATCATTGGCGGAGAACCTTTAGCAAAGAAAGGTTTCCTTGATGTTTACCATGCAGCGTCTGAAAGAACCCCGGGAAAGGTCAATATTTACACTAACGGACTTTTGTTGACGGAAGAATTATTTGCAGATTTTATTAAGAATAAATTATTATTATATTCTTTCTCTCTTGATGCTTGGGGTGAAAATCATGACAAGAGTAGATGTTGCCCCGGAGCATTTGACACTTTGATGGAAAAAACGGACATGATGATGTCGATGATGAAGCAAAAACATCACAAAATCATGACAGATGTAAAAACTATTCTTCTTCCTGATAACCACGAAGATTTACTCAAACTGTACGAATGGTGTTCGAAAAAAGGAATTGATTTCTTCTCGATTACATTGCTCAGAAACAATCAGTTGAGACAATTCCCGATTTTAAGAGAAAATTTCACGGAAGAATTTTACAAGCAACAATACCCGCTTGAACTTTATTTCGACATGGATTCGTTCGAAGCGGTTTATAAAGAGATGGTGAAAATTTCAAAACATTCGCCCACAAAACTCCGTTGGGCACCGAAATTCAAACCGAATATGGACGGTTTAAAACAAATAAAATACCTGTTTGAACACGGACACGATGACATCACGGAACTTTATAAGCCTTGTGTCATACCGTTTTGCAACCTTTACATCAACCCTGAAGGAGACATTTACCCGTGCTTGGCATACAAAGTCGGTTCGGTCAGAGAAAATTCTTTAAAAGAAATTATTAACAGCCCTAAATATAAATGTTTCAGAAAAAATTTGAAGGCTTCAAAAATCTTTTCCGCATGCCAACTTTGCTGTGATGCCTTCCCATTCCCTGAGCATAAGAAAGAGGATTAATATGGAAACAATAAAATATCAAACATCAGGAACTTGCTGCAAAATGATTTTGCTTCAAATTAACGATGACGAAACCATTGCAGATGCAGAATTTTTAGGCGGCTGCAACGGCAACCTTCAAGGGATAAAAAGCCTTATCAAAGGAATGAAAATCAAAGATGTCGCAGAAAAATTAAAAGGAATTAATTGTGGCGGCAAAGGCACAAGTTGCCCTGACCAGTTGGCAAAATGCCTTACAGAATACGCTGCTGCAAAAACTCATTCTTAATTTCAAAAAAATTCCACAAAAAAAGTTGCATCAACATCTGTCGGTGCAACTTTTTTATTACTTTTATTTGATTATTTCAAATAGTCGAAATAGTTGATTTTCAATGCATCTCGAACTTCGTACAACGTTTGAGCGGCGACTTCTTTTGCGACAGAAGTTCCTTGCTTCAAAAATTCATAAACATCTGAAGTTCTCTTTTCCCAATCCTTACGACGATTTCTAATCGGTTCGAGTTCAGATTGAAGAACATTGTTCAAGAATTTTTTAACCTTAACATCTCCGAGACCGCCTCTTTGGTAGTGAGCCTTCAATTCGTCGAGATTTTTGTATTCAGGCAAAAATTCTTCAAAATGTTCATCACGACAGAAAGCATCAAGATAAATAAACACGGGGTTATTGTCCGTTTCACCAGGGTCTTCAACTCTCAAATGATTCGGGTCCGTGAACATCGACATGATTTTTTTCTTAACTACATCGGGTTCGTCCGAGAGGTAAATACAGTTGCCCAAAGACTTACTCATCTTTGCTTTTCCGTCAATTCCAGGGAGTCTCAAGCAAGCACTATTTTTCGGCAATAAAATTTCTGGCTCAACCAAAGTCTCTCCATAGAGAGAATTGAACTTGTGAACGATTTCACGGCATTGTTCAAGCATCGGTTTTTGATCCTCGCCAACAGGAACAGTCGTTGCCTTAAACGCTGTAATGTCAGCGGCTTGGCTGATTGGATATGTCAAAAATCCGACAGGGATATTTGCCTCAAAATTTCTCATTTTGATTTCTGTTTTAACCGTCGGGTTTCTTTGTGCTCTTGAAACCGTAACCAAATTCATATAATAAAAAGTCAATTCAGTTAACTCAGAAATCATAGATTGAATAAAAATGGTTGATTTTTCTGGGTCTAAGCCACAAGCCAAATAGTCGAGTGCAACCTCGATGATATTTTCTCTAACTTTTTCAGGGTGTTCAGCATTGTCGGTCAACGCTTGAGCATCGGCAATCATGATAAAAATTTTGTCAAAATCGCCTGTATTTTGAAGTCTAACACGTTCTCTAAGCGAGCCAACATAGTGTCCAACGTGAAGTTTGCCTGTGGGTCTATCGCCCGTTAAAATTATTTTTCCCATTTATTTTTCCTTTTATTTTAGTTAAATGTTAAAACAAAAACTGACCTTCTGTCAACGAAATCGCACAAAAATTAAAAGCCATACGATAACTTTTGTAAACAAAAAATTTACAAACCTAAAATGGGTTAAAGATAAATGCTTTTTCGTCGATAATGAACATGTGGTAGGTCGCATTGTATTTGTGTAAGGAATTTTAAGTGGACGGTATCAGAAAATATACAAAAGAATGGTTCACCTTAAAAGGTACAGAAGAGCAGTTCAAAGATGCTCAGTCTCTTGGCGGCAAAAAATCCACTCAAGGCGGAACTACCATTAACGGAAATATTTTTGAAGGTTCTCTCGATGATGCAAAAGCAAATTTCGAAAAAATGAGAAGTCAAATCAAAAACATGCCGCCCTCAACTTATTATCAAGTCAACAATTACGGACTCGAAAACATTTTTAACGCACTTGATGCGGATAAAGACGGAATCGTCACACAAGATGAAATCCAAGCGGTCGCTGCATTAAGCACCCCCGAAGGACAAGATGACGACACAGTTCTTTCAGCAGAAGATTTGAATATTTTATACGAAAACGCAATGGCAGCCGTTAATTCATCTGTCGAACAAGATGGTGACGAGATGAATTTCTCATACACAGACGGCAGCAAAATTTCACTTACCACAGACAAAGATGGCAACATCATCAGACGTAGCGAAACCACAATTAACGATGACGGCTCAAAAACTGTCAAAAATTCAAACAAAAGAAACAACTCCTCAATCGTTTCAAATTACGACGAAAAAGGTCGTTTGGTTTCAAAAGACGAAGATTACGAAGGTCAGTTAAAAGACAAAACCACCACTTACACATACGCAGATGACGGCTCAAAAACACAAACCATTGACACTATTGGAAAAACAGTCGTTACACAATACGGAAAAGACGGAAAAGTTTCAAGCAAAAACACCACCGTAAAATATGACAGCGACGGCGTTATCGGCAACACATCGCAAGGTGACATCAATGACTGCTGGGTATTATCAGGCGTAAACGCATTGAGTTATTCAGAAAAGGGCAGAGAAATTTTAAACAAAGCCGTCACCCACAATGATGACGGTAGCGTAACCGTTAAACTCGTCGGCGGAGGAAAAGAATACACTTTCTCCGCAGAAGAAATCGCCCTTAACAAATATGAAAACGGTGAAAAAGAATATTCTTCCGGCGACACGGATATGAACATCATTGAAATGGCATTTGCAAAATACAGAAAAGAAAACGTCCAAAACAAAGAAGCATCAATTTATCCGTTCGACAGAGCACATAATAAATCAATCGGTACAACCGAAAGCGACCCGCTCAACAACGGTATGACTGACGAAGCGGTCTACTTGCTCACGGGTACGAAAGCCGAATATTGGCTTAACCCAAGAGTTATCAACCTCAACGGAATAGGTGAAAAACTCCTCAATAAGTTCCAAAAAAATCCCGAGGACTACGCAATGGTTTGCAGTTTCAAAGGAGTAGACGAATCGATTACAGACGGAGCAATCAAAAATCGCCACGTTTACAGCATTAAGTCTGTCGACGATGAAAACGTTTATGTCGTAAACCCTTGGGACACAACAAAAACCATCACTTACCCCAAAGATAAATTTATGGCAAACATAAACGATATTTCATTGACAGACCTCGAAGAAGCAACCACGGCTAAGAAATTAGACTCCGAAAAATTTGGTTCAAAAGTTCAAGAAAAAATTTCTCACGGTCTTGGCAAAGTCGATTATGCCCTCAGACCGACCGTTTCAGCAGGAATTGATAAAGCGAAAGAAGTTTATTCGGACGGAAAAGAAATTGTCGAAGATACAGTCGACAAGGCAAAAGACCTCTGGGCTAAATTCAAAAACAGATTTTAATCAGTGATTTGTGTTGCACGAGATACTTCGGTTGAAGTCTCTGTTTGACAATCATTTCGCCATTCTGAGCCTTTTTTGAGTTTGCCAATTTTAAGATTTTGCATTTCCTATTATTGCGAGGAACGAGCGAGCGAAGTGATAAAAAATATTTCGTGGCGATACAGTCATAGCAAGCACTCTTAGAATCATATTAAGTGAAGCGAAATTATTGAGTTCTTCGGAGATTCTTAGCCTAAAGGCTCAGGAATGACACGACGGATTCATTGTCATTGCGAGGACGAACGAAGTGAGTACAGGGCAATCCTGTCATTTATCTAATGATATCACTAGATTAAAAATTAAAGTACAACTTGCGAAATAAGTGCTGAATTTTCGTTAATCGTCGGCAATTCAACCTCGAAAGTATTCGAATAGTCATTGTTATAGAGACGGATATAACCTTCGTGAGCCTCAACAATTTTTCGGCAGAAATAAAGCCCTAATCCAGTCTGGCTGTTGTTTTGCTTGTTCTCGCTGCAAACGTATTTGTCGAAAATATGTTTTTTCAAACTATCAGAAATAACATCACTTTTATTTTCTATTTTTAAAAGGAATTTATCTTTTTCTGATTGCAAAGAGATATTAATTTCTGTATTTTCAAAAGCGTAATTAACGGCATTATTAAGCAAGTTCGAAATCACACGTCTCATTTGATTTTCGTCAGCAAAAACGATATTTTTCTCTGAATTTGAAACAATAGAAATTGTAACATTTTTGTTGGTAGCAAGTTCCCGAATTTCCTTAACAGAACGTTTAAGAAGTTTTTTAATATCAAATTGATTTCGTTCTAACTGAATTGCTCCATCACTTTCCTTACAAGTTTTGAGCAAGGTGCAAAGCATTGTTTTCATATACTTTGAAGATTCAATAATCAATTCAAAAATTTCCTTTTGGTCATCATTCATCTTGTTAGAAAGTTGTCTGTATAACATTTCCAAAGAACTTATTTGTGCCTGCAAAGGGTTTTTCAAATCGTGAGACAACGTTGCTAAAAATAAATTTTTTTGAGTTTCTAATTGTTTTTCACTATCGATATTTTTTGCAATAGTAACAAGTCCGTTTATATCATTATTTGCCGTCAAAATTGGTGCTTTGTGTATTCTATACCAGTGAGTTTTACCGTTAATATCGACTGCCGTTTTTTCTTTTGAAAGATATTTTTTATTTGTGAGAACGTAATTGTCCTCATTTGCAGCCTGCTCTTCCACCATCGGAATATCAATCGTGATGTTGTTAGAAATATTATCCACTCCATTTTTAACAAAATCTCTTGAACGTTCAGATGCAACAATCAAATTTCTATTTTTGTCCTTCATATAAACATAAAATGGCAAATATGCAAGTAAAGTATTTAATTGATAATTTTTTTCGATTAATTTAGAATTTAAACTCTCTTCATTTGTAATATCTGATGAAACCATTAAAATATTTGTCAAAACACCATTTCTTATAACTGGTGTAGCAGTTTGTTTAACGTATTTTCGTCCCCCGCATTTTTCGAGAACGAATGTGTAACTGCAAGGTTTCAATTCCGTCATAACTTTTTTCACGTTCTGTAAAATTATATCACACCCTGATTGAGGAACGACTTCTTGAACTGTTTTGCCGAGAATTTTGTTCCCGTCCTCAATACCGATGTGTTTAAGAAACGCTTTGTTATATGCAACATATCTGAGATTTAGGTCTTTAACGGTTATAATGTCCTCGCAATACTCAAATACTGCATCTAATAAATGTTCATTACCCGTTAATTTAATCATATTTAACCCAATCTTTTGTCACATTCTATAATTATAGAAAAGAAGAAACAATTAGCCACTCGGGCAATATTGTTTTTTTAAATTAGAGAAAAACAAAAATCCAAACAGCAAAATCCTCTCACCAATCTGGTGCTTGAAAGCAATAAATTTCTTATAAAATATTTTTATCCCTTCATGCCCGAATAGGTCAAAACCCAATCGTTATGACACTTTTCAAAAGAATAACTGTCATTTTTATCAAAAATACAATCTTGTAAAAGAGAAATTTTTAAAATTTTACTGTCTTTGTTAAACATTTTGACCTTTTCTTTGATTTACAACTTTTTGCAAAAAAGACTACACTTTTTGAACATCATTTGCATTTTTCAGCAATTAATTTGTCACAAACATCAAGATAGAGTAAATTCATTTTATAAACAACTTCTTCTGACGGGCATATTGTAACCTCTTGTGCCAAAATGACGTCCTTGTTTTTCTCAAAATATTTAATTTCTTGAATTAAAGAATTTTTCATTTTTATAAGATTTTTTAGACTCTCATTTTTCAAATCATTTTCAAACTCTTGCGGACTAATCATCATAAAAAAATACCTCGTTTTGATTTTATTATAAAAACCAAATACGTCATTTTCGGACAAAGAAACACCATATTTCTCCACAAAAGTTATAAAAAAGAATTGCGTGATAAGAAAATAATGATACAATAAAATCAATGAAGAAAAAATTTTTTATAGTATTAATAAACATAATTCTGACTGTTTTTGTGTATTTTTCATTTAAGTACATCTCAATGATTATTCTTATGAGTCCGCAATACAATGGTCTTGAGGTGATAAATGCAGCAAATTATTTTATGAAATTAAGATCATACGAAGATTTTTACAAAGATTATTATAGACCGGAGGAATATCCTGATTCAAAAGAGAAACCAATTATAATTTTGGGTTGTTCTTTTGCACAAGGTCTTTCTTCTGTAAAACCGCTAAACGGCAACGAAACCATATCATATTTATTAGCCCAAAAATTTCAAACAAAACGACCGGTGTATAATAGAGCACTCGGTTCTACGGGAATTCAGGCAATGATTTGGCAATTCTCAAGCGGAGAAATATATAAAATAATAAATAAAGAACCTGAATTAATAATATATGTATTAATAGATGATACAATGAGAAGATTGTATATGGAATGTAACCCTTGGTTTAAATCTGCGTTTTATAGGGAAAAGAAAGATGGCTCGTTGGAATTAATAAAAAATCCGATATATTACAGTTACGTTGCAGCATTAATTCGTAATTTTTTGGAATATCCGATTTATAGAGAACGGATAACCGATGACCAAAAATTTGACTTTTTGAGAAAACATTTCTTGTTGTTAAAAAATGAAGTTAATAAGAAATACAAAAATACAAAATTTTTAATTTTGTATTATCCCAGTGCAGATTATCAAAACGAACGTATAAAAACATTAGAAAACGATGGTTTTGACGTAATTTATGTATCAGATATTACACCGAATAATTTTCTAAATGAGGCAAAATATAGAGATTCGGAAACGGATCCGCACCCAACAAAAGAAGCATGGGAAGTTATCACGCCAAGATTGTATGACGAAATTTCACGCAGATATAATATCAAATAAAATATTCCAATAAAATTTCAAACTGCCTTAAAATTGGATATATTCAAACTTTGAAATAAATAACGATGCAAAAATGTAATGACAGTTTTAATTTTATTTTGCATTAAAAAAGAGCCTTTGCAGGCTCTTTTAAATGGAGGAAGAGGTGGGATTCGAACCCACGGAACCCTTGCGGGTTCAACGGTTTTCAAGACCGGCCCGATCAACCACTCCGGCACTCTTCCTTTTGGTTTTGACGATTATTTCGCCTCTGTCCGATCTTGTTCCTCTATATTAAATTAAAAATTTCTAATTGTAAAGTGCTTTTTTTAATTCTTCCTTTGTAAAGAAATGTAAATCACCAAAAACGTTACGTGGCAGGCTATTTCACCATTCAGCCGTTATTTTATATCGTAACAATCAGACATGCTAACAAAAAAAAATCAGTTCAAGTTTTAGTGCTGACGTAAGATTGTTTACGGAGATAAAATGAACGAGATTAATAACAATATTCATATAGTTTCGATTTCATCCAATTTGAACAAATCGTCGGAAGTTAAATCACAAAAAGAGGTTTCGAACGAACCTACTCGTGAACTTTCAGCAGACACAGGCATTTTGGGCAAATCACAAGTTTCCAAACCTGACAATATTCAGTCGGATATTGATTTTTGTTTGAAACAATCTCCTGAATTTTTGCAAAAATGTGACACTTTCTTCGAAAGTGCATTGGATAAATTTACAAAATCAGGTGAAGATTTTGCTTACGAAAAAGCATGTGTTCTTGCAAAAGAATTTGCTAACGAATTTGCATAAATCGGAATAAAATTTAATATAAAAATTCTTGAAACATGTTGGCATGATGTGCTAACATGTTTTTTATTAGAAATAGAGGACAGGTTATGGTTGTTAAAAAACCGATTTTTGCGAAAGACAGAATTATATTGGCGTTGGACTGCGACACGCTTGAAGATGCCGAAAGATATGTTGTGATGTTAAAAGATTACGTCGGATATTTCAAAATCGGCACACAACTTGCGGTTGCTTGCGGTATTTTGGAAACGGGAGAAATGATTAAAAAGCACGGTGCAAAGGTATTTTTTGATGGAAAATTCAACGATATTCCATACACAACAGCAAAGGCATCGGCAAACTTATTAAAACGTGGGGTAGATTTTTTCAATTTAAGTGCAATTGGCGGCTCAAAAATGATGCTCACAACCGTAAAACTCACAAGAGAAGTTGCGAAGAAATTGGGAGTTCCAAGACCAACAATCCTTGCTGTAACAACGCTTTCGAGTTTTGGTCAAAAAACCTTGTCTGAAGAATTAAATATTAAAAGTAACATTGAAGAATACGGAATTCACCTTGCAAAATTGGCTAAAGCAAGTGAAATGGACGGCGTAGTTGCATCGGCAGCAGAAGCCGTAAAAATTCGTCAAGAAATCGGCGAAGATTTTCTGATTATGTGTCCTGCGGTACGTCCGTCATGGTCTGTTGTAAATGACCAACTCCGTGTCGTTACGCCATCAGAAGCCGTCAAGGCTGGCGTAGATTATATGATTATCGGCAGACCGATTACATCGCACGACAACCCAGTCGCTGCGGCGAAATTGATTATCAACGAAATCGAAGAAGCCGTATCTCAATGTCGTCAACAAGTAAAAGAGGATTTCTTAAAATGATTATAGGTGCACCTTTAGAAATTAAAAAAGATGAAAAGAAAATCGCAATGACACCCGATTTGGTCAACACATTGACTTCCTTGGGTCACAAGGTCGTTGTCCAAAAGAATTTTGCCAAAACAGCCGGTTTCAAAGATACCGATTATAAAACAAATGGTGCGGAAATTGTTAACACAGCGGAAGAAGTTTATTCGCAATCTGACGTTATCGTCAAGATAAATCCCCCGTTATCAGACGAATACGACCTTCTCAAAGAAAATCAAATAATTTTTGCATTTTTTAAATATACAGACAAAAATGCACTTATGGAAACTGTTTTGGAGAAAAAAATCACAACAATAAGTTATTCTGAAATTGTTGATTCGAACGGTGCATATCCAATCATAGAGGCTGGTTCAGAGATTGTCGGAAGAGCAATCATCAGAGAATGTAGCCAAGTTGCACAAAAATATATGGGCGGTGCAATGTTAAGTGGAGCAATCGGCGTAGCCCCTAAGAAAATCACTATTGTTGGCTCAGGCGTTGTAGGAAAAAGTGCCGCCAAAACAGCAAAAGCAATCGGTGCGGACGTCTCTGTTTTAGATATTGATTTTGATGCCTTGAAAAAAGTTTCAGAAGAATTGGGCGTAAAGACTTATTTTGCGAGCGAATCGAACCTTTATGAATTATTAAAGGATACTGACTTTTTGATTTGTGCAGTAAAAGAAAACCCGTTTGAAATCCCAGTTGTTACGGCAGATATGGTCGCAAAAATGAAAAAGGGCAGATTGATTATTGATGCGGGCATTACATCTGGCAATACAGTCGTCGAAACGCTTGATACTGTTACGACATTGAGCAATCCGATTTGCGAAAAAGAAGGAATGTTGTATTTTTCAGCACCCGACCTTGCATCATTGGCAGCAAACGCAATTGCTGGAGTTGTTTCAGGTATTTTGACAAGATACATAATTCCTGTCGTTTCGAACAAAGATATGATTTATGCAATGATGGACTGCAAAGAACTAGTTTCGGGTGTTATGACTTACAACGGAAAGATTACGAACGAAAAAGTTGCGGAAATTTTCAACGAAGAAGTTTACGAACTCTCAATGCTAACAGGCATTTAGATAAAGCAAAAAATTATGCAAACAAATGAATACGAACTTTCACTGAAAGATTGCAAAAACTATTACAGATTTTGTATGTCTTTGCCGCCGTTTATTAAAAAGAATATCAAATTTTCCACAAAATTCTTTTTGATTATGTTTGCCATACTGGTGGTTTTTAGCGGATATTCTTTTGCAAACTCCATTTCTTACCTTATGAAAAAATATGGTTTGACGTTGGCACAAGTTGCAACAGACGTTAAATTTCCAGATTATGTGCTTTACCATTTGGGTCTTTTTACCAAGTGGCTGCTGATATATTTTGCACTGACTGTGATTTTGTTTGTCTTGATGAAATATGATTTTGCCTCTGCGTATTCAAAACGGATTTTTAAAATTGCAAAAGATAAAGGAAATAAAATCAGAGTTTCTTTGACCGAAACAGGAATTAAAATATTGACCGACAAATGCGAAACGAACTATGGTTGGGAAATTTTGAAAAACGTGTATAAAACTGACAAATATATCATATTTTTTGTCGGGGAAATCACAGGCTTGATAGTTCCTATTTCGGCATTTAATTCAATTAATGAAGCAAATGCGTTCTTCGAAGAAATGAAGAAAAATATTTCCACAAATGATAATAATTCAGAAAAAACCACCTGAGTTTTCCCGACTTTTTAACTGAATTTTTATATCATTTTGAATTTGTCATTTGTCGGTTCCAACATAAACCTCACGGCAATTTAATCGTTTATATGATGATATCGTTGTGTTTCTGCGTAATGACAATTAATTTGCCACCGTCATTCTGAGCCGGCAAGACGAAGAATCTAGGAAAAGAATAGCAGAAATTCTTCAAAATTTCTCAGAAGTGGCTCATTGACACAAGAACTTAGTCGAAGTCGCCGAAGAGCGAATTTGTATTAAATCTTGTGCCGATATAAATTTTGTGAGAATCAGACGAAGATTTTTCAGCCATTTTATAAACATAATTCAGCACCAATTTGCAGTGTGGGTTGTTGTAGAAATTCACACCTGCCGTAAACTCTTGCGAGGGATTGCTTTTACTGAAATCTTTATAATAATCGTATCTGCCCAAAAGTTCGATTTTCGGAGTAACCTTGTACGCAACGGTTGTGAAAAAGCCCTGACCGTCTGTGTCATTGATGTATTTTCCACCAGCACCATCTGCGTGGGCATATTCAAAATCCCAATAAAATTTATCTTTTTTATATTGGGCATAAGCGGTGTAAACCGAATAATTGTTTGCAAAACTTGCATCGCCGACATCGATACTCGTACCCAATTTCAAATCGCCATATTTTCCATTAAATTTCGCAAGCGGTTTGACGGCTAAATTACCTGCAAATTCTGAACCTTGAAACATTTTGTTCATAAATCGACTGCTATCATACCAACCGATATCGTATTCGGCATATTTGTATTTTCCGATGTTTCGAATACCAAAAGACCTTGCATCAGCAAACTTTTTGTAAACTTGTCCACGATTGACGAGCATAATTTTTGACGATGACAAACCACCTTCGATACCTACTGGAACACGAGCATTACCAACCCTTACAGACTGATTTTTTGTAAAATTGTGATCAACATAAAGGTTTGAAAATTTTTGGAAAAAATGATTGTCATAATCAAGATTTCTGACGAAGTTATAACTTACGTTCAATTTCGTTTTGTCGTCTCGAAGAAGCGTTTCGGTTGTAAGTTCGACAGAATTGAAATTTACACGGTCAGAAAAATCACCGTTTTTGACGGACATTTCGTTGTCCATTCTGACGTAAGCACCAATTTTGAAATTTTTGACTAAACCACTCTCAAATTCGTGACCAGTTTCATCAACCAAATTCCAATACTTCGATTTGGGTTGAAGAATTTTTTGAGCAAGAGTCTCGTCCTGATTTTCAAAGATAAGTTCTTTAAACGGGTGTTTTTCAGGAACTTCAAGTTGAATTTCACCGAGCGAATTTTTCTCAGTTTCTTCAATTTCCTCAACTTCATCGATTGCAAAGCAAGGTGAAACGGCAATAGTCGAGCAAAAAAGAACAAAAATTATTCTTTTGACTAAATATTTAAGACTAAAACTCATTTTTTCTCACCCAAACTTACAACAAAAAAATTATACTATAAATTGAAAAAATTGTCATGTTGATATTGCGGAACAACGTCAAATATGATAAACTTGAAACAAAGTCAAGTAATGGAGGTTGAAATGTCAAGAGAAGACAACTCGTTGATGTTCGGAATAGGTGTACTTGTAGGCGTAACGGCAGGTATCATCGCAGGATTGTTAATGGCTCCGGCATCAGGAGAAGAATCAAGAAAAAAAATAGAAGAAAAAGTTAACGAAATAGCAGATAATTGTCCGTCCGCTGATGAAGCGAAGAGACAAGTATTAGAGACTGTTGATGTAGTTCAGTTCAAAATCGAAAAAGCCATTGAGAGAGTAAAAAACTCAATCAAAGCAAGACAACTTGCGAAGGCTAAAGATAAAGAACACTCAGTTTACGGCGTTTAGAGGTGACGATGAGCCAAACTCTTGAAACATATTTTGGAATTTTTTTATCGGTTTCAGCCGTATTATTGATAATCATTTCGGTATTTTTAATCAAGTGGTTAATCGAGTTGTCAAAATTGACAAGCAACATTACGGATATCACAACCGTTATCAAAAGCGACCTTGAACCAACGGTCAAAGAGTTGCAAGAAACTTTAAAAAGTGTCAACGCCATTATGAAAGAGGCTGACAAAAATGTAGCGAATTTCAAAGGAATTGCGACGAAAGTTTTAGGTGCAAGTTCGATAGCGTTAACGGGCTTAAAAGGGTTGACAGGCAGTTTTTGGAAAGGAATGGCTGCCGGATTCAAGTTTTTCAGGAAATAACAAAATAAGGAGATAGCACAATGTCAGTAGCAAAATTTTTCGCAGGATTTGTAGTAGGCGCAGCAGTAGGCGCAGTTGCAGGTATCTTGTTAGCACCTCAATCAGGTGAAGAAACTCGTGAACTTATCGCAGAAAAATCAAAAGATTTGAAGGATAAAGCACAAGATTCAGTCGGCGAACTTCAAGATAAAGCAAACGAAATTATGGCTAATTTGCAAGAAAAAGGCGATGAACTTATTGAAAGAGTTCAAAAATTAGTTAAAAAAGAAGAAAACGCATAGTTTTTCTAAAAAGTCTAAAGTCCGTTTCTCAAACGATGTTAAAAAATTGCCCGAATGGGCGGTTTGTACTAAACTTGATATCGTAGGGAAACGGATTTTTTATGTTAAAAAAATTATTTTTTATATTTTTATTGTTGATATTTTTCGGGGTAACACCAGCATTTTGTTACGACAAGGAAACCTATGTCAGAGTAGGGATTAGCGACACATATTTTTCGAAATACGTTTTTTCACAAATCGACCTATACTCTGATGACGGACTGAAAATAACCGATACCACAACAGGACAAACTTTCAGTCCTGAAAACGGCAGAATTTCAGTAAATTTTAGCAATGGCACTTTCGATATTTTTGACGGAGATATTGTCAAAATCAAAGGCTCAACAGGACCAATCAATATTCGCACAGCAGAAAATTCCACAATCGGAATTGCAAATTTGAAACGTGCAGGCAAACCGGCAGCATATCGAGGAAGAATTGACCTCGTGAGAAACGCTCAGGGCAAGGGGTTCGCTATCGTAAACGTTTTGACCTTGCAGAATTATTTAAAAGGTGTCGTCCCGAACGAAATGCCCGTGGCATTTGGTCTTGAAGCCCTCAAGGCACAATGTGTTGCTGCAAGAAATTACGTTATGAAGGCAACCGAAAAATACTCACCGTTTTATGACGTTTACGATTCGGTCGCAAGTCAAGTGTACTTTGGAGCAAAGTCAGAAAAGGAACTTTCAAATAGAGCAGTCGAAGAAACAGACGGTCTTTTCTCGCTTTATAATGGCAACTTAATTCTTGCACTATACAGTTCAACGGCGGGCGGTTACACCGAAAGTTACGACAATGCTTTTATTGATAAATCGAACGGATTTTTCTCAAGCAATCCACACCCCTACCTCAAGGCCGTGCCTGATGTTGTAGGAATGAAAAACCTTTCGGACGAAGATAGTGCAAGAGAATTTTATACAACAAAACCCGAAACCTATGACAACGACTCACCTTTGTACCGTTGGACAAGAGAATGGGAAATGGAAGAATTCATCGAAATGCTCAACAAGACAATGTTAGAGCAAAAATCTCGTCCCGTTTTTACCGAAAATGATAAATTTACCCAACTCAAAGAGGTTCGAATTAAGCAGCGTGGTCTTTCGGGAAAAGTTATGTACGTCGAAATCGTGACGGAGAATGGATGTTATACTTTTGCGAAAGAATTAGTCTTGAGACGTCTTTTCAAAAAAGACGGAAAAGCCTTGCCGAGTGCAAATTTCGTCTGTGATTCTTATGTAGATGAAAACGGCTTGATGAAAATCAAATTCACAGGTGGCGGCTACGGTCACGGAGTCGGAATGAGTCAATTCGGAGCAGGAAAAATGGGCAAAAAAGGCTACAAATTCGTCGATATTTTAGAACATTACTACTCAGACACAACTGTTGGAACACTTCCGGTCAAATTGACCTCAGAATACGGAAAAAATTCATCAAGACAAAGTTTCTTCGTCTCGTCAGGCCTGCACGCAGAAATAGTATTTTCTGATATTATCGGACTTGATAGGATTGATATGCTCGTGAACGGACAAACCGTAAAAGCAGAATTTGGCTCATTTTTCAACAGAAAAACAAACTTTGACATCTCTCGTTATTTAAAAACAGGGGAAAACGTTGTGCAGATTGAAGTTCCAGCCGAATACAACGACGCAAAATCCGTCACTTTTTATATAAGAATCAAAGGAAAACAACAAAATGTCCACCAAAAATATATCCTTATTTAATGCGGCGAAATTGGTTGCCCTCGTTACGATTGTGTCGAAATTCGTAGGATTTTTGAGAGATGTAGTAATCGCAAAATATTACGGAGCAGGCACTGTTTCTGACGCATATTTTTACGCATATCAAATTCCCGCACTTGCGATAATCATCTTGGGTGGGGTCGGTGGACCTTTCCACAGTGCGATTGTAGCCGTTTTTGCCAAAATGATACCAAGCGACGCCGACAGGGCTGATGAGAGGGCAAATCGGCTCTATAACACATTTTTGACCGCATCGTTCATAATGTTTGCGATTGTCGGCATTTTGATTTTCATTTTTGCTGAACCGATTATGAAATTAATCATAAGTAACGGAACGCCAGAGTTAGTAAGGCTTGCGGCGATGCACCTTAAAATCATGTCACCTGTATTTGTCATAGGTGGCGTAATCGGAGTCTATTATGGTATTTTGGTCACTTTCAAGGAATTTTTGTTCCCGAACTTATCCCCCGTTATGCTTAGTATCGTAATCATTGCAGGAGTAATGATTGCGACAAATGACCCTAACGGATATGTCTTGGCTGGAGCAACGACTTTGGGGGCGTTTGTTCAGTTGGGATTGCAAGTTCCGAAAGTTCGTCAGATAGGGTTTAGATTGAAGCCTAATTTTGAGTTTAAAAATAACCCCGAATTCAAGCAACTGCTTGAACTTTTGTTCCCAGCGATATTGAGTTCAACGGTCGGACAAATTTACGTTTATGCGGATATGTTTTTTGCCTCGCACGTTGGCGACGGTGCTTGGTCTGCAATCGGCTATGCGAACAGGATTTACCAGTTTCCTGTCGGCATTTTGGTAACGGCGTTTTTAGTTCCGCTTTTCCCTGTATTTTCGAGTTTGGTCGGAAAAGGGCAAATTGACGAGGTTAGAAACTACTTTAACCGTGGTATCGGAGCATTGAATTTTATTGCGTTTCCGATGTTTGTGGCAATTATGTTGCTTGCTTATGATGCGGTATTTTTGGTTTTCCAAAGAGGCGAATTCACATCAGACGCCACACGAATGGTTGCACTCGCCTTGATATATCTGAGTTTCGGCATAATTCCGTATGTATTCAGAGATTGTATTACAAGAATCTATTATGCTTTTAATGACTCGAAAACTCCGTTTTTGGTAGCGACTTCATCTATTTTGTTGAAATTTTTGTTGAATTACGTTTTGATTTGCAGAATGAACTTCGGAATCGGCGGTATTACACTGTCCACAACACTTGTTACGCTCGTAAATGCAACTTTGCTCGGACTTATGCTCAGAAAAAAAATGGATATGAGATTTAAAATTTATTTTAAAAATCTGTTCAAAACAGCAATGGCAGCTGGGTTAACGTATGTAATTTGCTTGTTTGTTTATAAACTTGTTCCGCTGGATTATACAAACTGGTTTACAGTTGCAATAAAAACGGTCGTTTTGCTGATTTTAAGTTGCATAATTTATGTAATTTTCGCATATTTGTTCAAGGTCGAATTTATAAAAGAGGTTGCAATAAAGATTAATGAAACTATCAGAAGAAAATAAAAAAATCATAAATGAAACACTCAAAAACGGCGGTATTGTTGCGTATGTGACGGATACCGTTTGGGGCGTTGGTTGTTTGCCCAATAATGAAAAAGGGGCCGAAAAAATTTATAAATTAAAACATAGAGATACCTCGAAACCCTTGATTTTAATGTCTAACGAAGTAAAACACCTTCTTCCTTACGTCAAAAATGTGGGAGAAAAAGCGAAAAATTGTATGGAAAAATTTTTTCCAGGAGCATTGACCCTTGTTTTTGAAAAATCAGAGATGACGCCTTATTTCGTCACATCAAAAAAGGAAACTGTCGGAATTCGTGTTCCTAAAAATAAGATTTTTCAAAAATTATGCGATATAATTGAGGGGCATGTACTTGCGACAACAAGTGCAAACATTTCTGGAGAAACACCAGCAATGACTTACAAAGAGGCAATTGAAAAACTCGGAAACCTCGTTGATATAGTAATTGAAGACGAATTTGACCCAGCAACAGGCGAACCGTCAACGGTGGCAATGGTTACAGACAAACAAACTACAATTTTCAGACAAGGGAAAATAGAACTTAAAGTATGAAAAAGAACAATAAAATCATTCATTTATCAATATTTTTGGGACTTTTAGCACTTGCGATAATTTTCATCGCAATCCCTGTTTTCAACGAACGCCACTCGAATGTTTCTTTAGCAATGACGTTGCTTTTCGGAGCAGCATCGTATTATTTTTTAAAAGATTTTTCAAAGGCACTCGCAGTCGGTAGCATAATCTTGTTGCTCACTATTTACAACTGTTTCGACTATGCGTTCGACATTCATAATCCAAATTTTTTCAGAATGGCAATTTTGATTTCGCAAACAGCAATCTTCATTTTTGCATATTTTTGCGGAAAAATTACAAAAATAAAAACCACACAAAAAATCAAAAGCGAGGTGTCAAAGTACGTTTCGCCCACAATTTTGGACAATCTTGACTCTGATAAACCTATGACGACAGTCGGACGAAGAGAAAATGTAACGGTTATGTTCCTTGATATCAGAGGATTTACGTCGATTGCAGAACAACATACAGCCGAAGAAGTCACGGAAATTTTGAACAACTATTTTAAGGAAATAATTCCTGTCATAAAAAAACATGACGGCGTAATCAATAAATTTATTGGAGATGCCATACTTGCGGTATTCAGTGGGGAAACACCAGAAGTTCACGCCAAAAATGCTGTTCGAGCAGGCAAAGCCATATTGAAAAAATTGAAAAATTTTCAACACATTCAAGAAGCTCAAGGTCTTGAAAAAATTCAGGCAGGAATTGGCGTAAATACAGGAATAGTATTTCTTGGCGACATAGGAAACGATGAACGTTGCGAATACACTGTAATCGGGGACACTGTAAATGTTGCAAACAGGGCAGAAAGAGCAAATCGCATATACAAAACGGAATTTTTAATCACGGAAAACACATACCCCTACGTAAAAGACATTGCCGATGTAATCAAAATCAGTGATGTTCAAATGAAGGGCAAACGTGAAAAAGTCAACGTCTACGAAGTCCTTCGAGTTACGGAGCAAGATGAAGAATGACGGATTTTTTGACGAAATCCGAACTCAAAAAACTCCAAGCCGCAATCGACATTGAGGTGAAACACCAATACATCGACATCAGGGGCAGGGAGTGTCCTTTTTCCGTTTTTATGAAAAAAGAAACGAAAAAAATTTACCAAAAATTAGGGAAAAAACCAAAATGGGAAGCACTTATTTCGGCTTTCGAATTTTATCCCTATGACACTTATATCACGAGAAAGCGTACTATCACACGATTTGTAACTCTTTTAAAACAAGAATTGAACCCCAATCAAACTGAAGAAGAAACAAAAAAAGAAGAAAAAAAATTCGAAACCGATATCCATTTGAAAGACGTCACATACCTTCGTGGTGTTGGACCAAAAACTGCATCATTATTGAATAAAATCGGCATCTACACAATTTATGACCTGTTAACATATTATCCCAAAAGATACATCGATTATTCGTCTCGCTCGATGATTAGAAACCTTCAAGAAGGCGAGGACGTGACTATTTTTGGCACAATCGTCGGCGTAAAAAATTTCACGAGCAAAGGAAAATTGACCGTTGTAAATGTCAGAATTGCTGATGAAAGCGGCAGTTTAGAATTAACGTATTTCTACGCAAGCACAAATCGATTTATGGTCGAACACTACAAAAAACAATTCCCTCAAGGCTCAAAAATAATGGTTTCTGGTCGGGTAAAATTTGACAACTACTCAAAAAAACTTACCCTCTCAAAGCCCGAATACCAAATCGTTGACGGCGATTTTATGGAAAACGACAACCTCAACGCAGGCAGAATCGTCCCAGTGTACGCACTTTGCGAAAATTTGAACATCAAAGCACTTCGAAAAGCAGTCGCCAACGCTCTTTCCGACTATGGAAATCAAATTAAAAATGTCGTTCCCGACGACATTCGAGAAAAATTTTCCCTTCCCGACAAAATAAAAGCACTTGAAGCAATCCATTTCCCCAAAAGTTTTCAAGATGCCGAAACAGCAAGAACCACCCTCGTTTTTGAGGAATTATTCCTTCTCGAAATAAAAATGGGCTTGATAAAACGAGATTACACAAATTCGCTCAAAGTTTCTCCTTTAAAAGTCAATGACAACGGGCTTGTTCAGCGATTCATAAAAAGTTTGCCATTCGAACTTACAAACGCACAAAAAAATGCAATTAATGAAATTTTTAATGACATAAATTCTGAAAAGCCTATGCAACGGCTACTTCAAGGAGACGTCGGTTCAGGAAAAACCGTCGTTGCCTGTACGATGTTACTTGCTGCAATCGAAAATGGTTATCAGGCAGCGATTATGGCACCGACTGAAATCCTTGCAGCACAACACTTTAACAACTTTGTCAAAATGCTCACTCCACTTGGGGTGAATGTTCAACTTTTCACTTCATCAAATCCGAAAAAGTTGAAAACAAAATTAGAAACAGACCTTCGAAACGGTCAAATCGACATCGCCGTTGGCACCCATGCCCTTATACAAGATAAGGTCGAATTCAAAAACCTTGGTGCAGTAATCATCGACGAACAACATCGTTTCGGGGTAAAGCAAAGAAATATGCTGAAAAACAAGGCTATTTTGCCACAAATGCTTACAATGAGTGCAACTCCGATACCGAGAACTTTAGCACTTACAGTTCACGGCGACTTGGATTTGACTATTATTGACGAACTTCCGGCAGGAAGAAAAGAGATTAAAACGACCTTATTGCGAGCATCTCAGCGAAAAAAAGCCCATGATTTAATCAGAGCAGAAGTTATGAAAGGTCATCAAGCCTACATCGTTTTTCCGCTCATTGATGAGTCTGAAACAATTTCGGCAAAAGCCGCAACAACAGAGGCAGAAAACCTTCAAAATGGTGAATTTTCAGACCTTAGAATCGGACTTCTTCACGGAAAAATGAAACCCGAAGAAAAAGATAAGGTCATGAAAGCCTTTAAAAACAAGGAATACGACGTTCTAGTCAGCACAACCGTCGTCGAAGTCGGCGTCGATGTGCCGAATGCAACCGTTATGGTAATCGAAAACGCCGAAAGGTTCGGGCTTTCACAACTTCACCAACTTCGAGGTCGTGTCGGCAGAAACTCTCTCCAATCCTACTGTGTCTTGATTTCATCCTCATCGAGCCAAGACACAATGACGAGATTGCATATCATGACACAAACAAATGACGGCTTTGTAATCGCCGAAAAAGACCTTGAAATCAGAGGTCCTGGGGCATTTTTAGGTGTAAGACAAAGCGGACTTCCCGAACTCAATTTGACCGACCTGACTAAAGATATACAAATTTTAGAACAGGCAAGAAAATCAGCACTCGAATTCTTGCAAGCCAACAATATCGAGGATTTTCCCGAACTCAAAAGCAACATAAAACAAATTCAAAGCATAACAAAAGACATCGGAATTCCTGACTAAATTTTTTCCCAAACAGAAATTTTCCAACTTCCGACATCTTCTTTGAAAACAGGTTTCAATGCAGCGTTTGCGTACTTATGTGACAAATTATCCACATGGCTGAAAATCAAAAACATAAACGGAATTTTTTCATATTTTTGTGGATTTTCAAGCGTTTGTGTCATTTTTTCTTCGTCAACAAACGCAACCGATTTCAGCGAAATTAAAGCGAATTTTTCCCCTTTTTTCATACGATTGAAGAAAAATCTATGCAAATAACCATCGAAAAATTTACATTCTCCGCTCGAAAATGATTCTTTAAACATATTTTTTCCATCAGCCATAATCGTAGAATGTAGCGGTGGTTCGTGCATTAATCGGTATTGGAAATTGAATTTTGTTACAGATTCAACAAAAAAAGCCTCCATTTTGACATATTTTTCAAACCGATAATCCTCATAATACAACAGCAAAATGCTGTCCCCTTTTTTCAAGTTTGCATCTTGAATTAACTTCGCAACCGCTTTATGCCCTTCAAGACGATTAATTTTTTGAGGTGCATAATCACTAAAGACAGTGTAAAACACTATTGGTGCGAACAACAACACAGATAGTGTTTTTTGCAAAAACATCGGCGAAATCGAACTCAAACCGACCGCAACCAAAGCAATGAAAATCGGATAAATTTCTGTCGTATATTTTGTTATAAGAACCATTTTGCCCAACAAAGAAGCAATCACCATAACAACAAGCGTACCAAGAGCAATAAGAGAAATAGCCTTCAAATTTTTATCAAGTTTTTTTAATGCTTTAACAATACTCACAAACGCAATAATCATAGGAATTATAGCGAAAATAAAATACCCATAATTCAGATGTCCGTTTTTACTCAAAAACGAAAGCAAACTCGATGGTGTATTAACAATATTAATCTGAATCGGCGAAATATAATCAGCAAAAACAAAAAATAATTTCGTCGAAGAAAAATCCGACCAGAATTGCGAAAGATAACTTGCCGTCAAAGTTTTATACAAAAAAGGAAACAGCGGAAGCATAGTCACTGCAGTCGATAGCACTATTAGTGTTATTTGTTTTGCCGAAATTTTTTCTTCTTTTTTCAAGAAATAAAACACCGTCAAAAAGTTGAAAAAAACAAAAACGAAGCCAATTGTATGGGTAAACATCACCAAAACGTTCGAGATATAAAAAAGCAAATAATTTGTATATGATTGTTTTTCAAGCAATTTAAGCGTAACCAAAATAGCAAATGCCGAAAATAGGAACAAAATTGAATAAAAGCGAACCTCTTGAGCAAAATAAATCATAAATCCGCTAAAAGCAGTCAGAATTGCACAAACAAGCCCAGTGTGCGAATCTTTGAGTTTTTTGCCGACAAAAAACATCGTCATAACCCCCAAAATACTCGGAAATACCGAAGACACACGAAGAGCCAAATCCTGATTACCAAAAATCGCTGTCCAACATTTCAAATAAAAATAATAAAATGGCATGTGACAATTTTTGTAAACAGCATCAAAAAATTCGCCAATCAAAGGTTTTTGAGAAATATACCAACTTACATACTCGTCATTCCAAAGTCCGAAAGGCTTATCAATAGACATCAATCTGATTAACAGCCCGATTAGCATAATCAAAAACAAATTCAAATAAACTCTTTTATCAGACATTTTGTTCCAATTCGTATTATTGTGGTAATATAAATAATTATAGAACATTGTTTGGAAATTTAAAATAAAAAAGAATAAAATTTTATGAAACTTATAATACAAATTCCCGCATATAACGAAGAAATTTCGCTCCCATTGACACTTTCATCGATAAAAAGAGAGTACGAAGGGATTGACGAAGTCGAAATTTTGGTTATAAACGACGGAAGCACGGACAGAACCAAATACATTGCCGAAGAATACGGCGTTGAGCATATTTTGAACTTTCCGACGAACAAAGGTTTAGCCAAAGCCTTCACATTAGGCTTGCAATACTGCATAAACGCAGGAGCAGACGTAATCGTAAACATCGATGCCGACAACCAGTACAACGCCGACGATATCGGTAAATTAATATGGCCAATTGTAAACAACAAAGCAGACATCGTAATCGGAAAACGCCCTGTTGACAGGATTAAGCACTTCTCATTGGCTAAGAAAATTTTACAAAAAATCGGCTCAAAAGTTGTAAAATTATTAAGCAGCACAGGCACAGATGATGCACCGAGCGGTTTTAGAGCATTTTCGAGAAAAGCCGCAATGCAAATCAACGTTTTCGACAACTACACCTACACGATTGAAACAATTATGCAATCCAAGGCAAAAGGCTTCGTCATTGAATCCGTGCCGATTAGAACAAATGACGGCTACCGTAAATCAAGATTAGTCAAAAATCTTTTCGATTACGTCAAAAAGTCCGCCTTCACTGTCTTGAGAATGTTCATAATTTACAGACCTTTCAGATTTTTCGCAATAATCGGCGGTGTGTTCTGTCTTGCAGGCATTTTCATTTGGGCAAAATATTTCTTATCAATCTTAAACGGTTCTTCGGAAAATCACTTACAATCATTGATTTTCTCCGTAATTTTGATTTTCTGCGGCGTACAAACGGCTATTTTGGGCGTAATTGCTGACCTTCTCGCTATCAACAGAAAATTATTAGAGGACGTCCAAGTTCGAGTCAAAATGCTTGAACAAAAGAAATAGTCCCCAAATATAGCCAAAAGGATATTACAAACGAGCAAAATTTTTTCGTAATGTTGCATTATGAAAAAAATTGCCCTTATATTTTTATTCATAATTTTATTTTTTACTAATCCTGCAAATGCCGATGAACTCAACATTTGGGACTACAAAAGAGACGATTTTGTCGAAGAAACTCTCCTCGGCAAAAATCCCGCTTTCGAAAAACATAAACAAGAAAAAATCGACAAAGAACTTGAAGAACTTTTGAAGATAAAATTAGTCCCCGTAACCCTCGAAGAGTGCCTGAAAATCGCAGTTGACAACAATTATAGAGTAAAAGAAAAAACTCATATCGAAAAGAGATATAAATGGCTCGAAAGAAACGCCTACTCTAAGTTTCTCCCCGATTTCAAATATTATTTCAGTATCCAACATTTACAAGGTACATTTTTGGTCGGAAACATCGTCCCCACTGAAGTTGACGAAACTCCTATCCAAAGTTATATTTTGGTAAATTGGAACGTTTTTAACCGTGGAAAAACTTTTTTTGACGTAAAAGAACAAAAAAACCTTCACAAATCCGCTAAACTTTTGAAAGATTTTTCTCGAGAAGAAGTAATTTTGAACACCGCAACAAATTACTACCAACTTCTCCAAAATAAAGTCGAAGTCGATATTTATAAAACAAACTTGATTGACCGAAAAGCACAATATGACTTGACACAAGCAAGATACGTCGTCGGTGTCGGAACAAAATTTGACGTTTACAGAGCAGAAGCCGAACTTGCAAAAGCAAAACAACAGTACATTACCGCCTTTAACGTCATCAGAGTTTCTCAGGCAAAACTGGCAAACATAATGGGGGTCGACATTTTTATCCCACTATACCCTGCAGACAATGTCGTCAAAGAAAAAGTCCTTCTCGATTGCCCTGTCGACAACCTCGTTGAATACGCAAAAAGTTCAAGAAAAGACTTAGAAGCGGAAAGAAAACGGATAGAGGCCTTAAAAGCAGAAAGGAACGCACTTTACACCGAATTTATCCCCGACATTAATATAAACTACGCATACGCAAGTTACGGTACAGCAAGAGCAGGTCTATACCCGAGTAATGCACTCACCTTGAGCGTTTCAGCACCTTTGGGTAAAAATTTGGGCGTCGAAACAATAACACAAGTCAAAGCAAGTACGGAAAATATCAAGGCTGCACAAATGACTCTAATCCAGAAAACACGGGACATTGAGGAAACAATCATTACTTCAAATCAAAATTCACTTTCCGCAAAAGAACGGGTCGAAGCCTCGAGAACAGAAGTCTTTGCATCAGGAAAAAGTTTAGAAAGTTCAATAAAATTAATGAATGCAGGTGTTTCGACCTTTCTTGACGTAATTCAGGCACAAGGTCTCAAAGTCAACGCACAAGTAGGTCTTGCCGAAAATATTACCGACTACAATATTGCACAAGTTCAACTTTTGTTTGATAGCGGAATCATAAGCATAGACAACGTTTTGAATGGTTATCAGCAAACTCCTTGACGGAAACCGATTACGTCTAAATCGTGAAATTCAAATAACTTTTTGCACTTTTTATTTTCGATATCTTTTGCAAAAGAATACGCAGTATATGCACCCAAAACAGCCTCTAATTCAGCAACAGGGAGCATATTCGATGGTAAATTTTCAAGATTTAATTTAAACTTCAATCCAGTTTGCAACGCCTTGCAATCAGCAGGACTTCTGTCCAAAAACGCCTCGTTGCAGCCAAAAGCAAGTTTTGCATTGTGAATATCAAATCTAAAAATCGAATATCCTTCGTCCTTTAAATTTTTGAACAAATCCGTTCCTTTTTTCGAAAATCTATCCGCCCAACAATCCCTATTTGCCAAGTGCGAGTTGAGGTTTACGGGGTGATAAATTCTTGACAAATATTTCCAACGGCTGCTAATCATGACCTCGTTTTTTGCCATAGAAACAGCAATCATCGCATTTTTTGCCCCTTGAAAATTCTTCAAAAAATAATCAACGTCATTCAAAGTATACAATTTGTCCATTAAAATTAAATTTAATTCATCATCTAAAACGGCAACAGCCGATTCTGTCGATGAAATTGACGAAAACGAAATTCCGACAAACGTTTTTTTGTCTCGAAATTCAGGTTTTGTTGTGTAATTTTTCATAAATATTTTTCTTTTTAAAACTTTTTTATTGTGGAATTTTAATTTTTACAGAAATGTTTTGTAACAACCGTAATCAAAATTCCGATTTATGCTAAAATTATAACATAAAAATATTAATGGAGAACAAACTTGTTTTTAGCAGATAAAGAAGTCCTCAAAATGGACATAACAAAGTTAAAGAAACCTAAAGTCCTCGTCATTGGCGATGTTGCGATTGACGAAATGATTTACGGCAACACAGAAAGAATCTCAAGAGAAGCACCGGTATTGATTTTACGTCACACACAAACCAAAATTATCTTGGGTGCAGCATCGAATGCCGCTCACAACATTTCAACCTTAAATGGCGGAAAAGTCTCTATTTTAGGCACATACGGCGATGATTATTACGGAAAAGTTTTGCTTGAAGCATTCGAAAAAGCAAATGTCGACACAAAATACATGGTCAAAGCACCCGAAAGGCCAACCACAGTAAAGACAAGGATTTCAGGCTCTTGTTCACAATCCGTCACTCAACAAATCGTGAGAATTGACCGTGAAACAAAAGAATGGCTCTCAAAACAAACTGAGGACAAAGTTTGCGAAACAATCGAAAAGGCAATCCCTGAGTTCGATGCGGTAATTTTGTCAGACTATCAACTCGGAACTTTGACAGATAGAGTAATTGAAACCACCGTTGATGTGGCGAAAAAGCACGGCAAGATTGTCGTTGCAGACGTGCAAAAAGATATGTTCCGCTACAAAGGCGTTACAGCAATGACTCCGAACCAACCTGACACGGAAAAATTTGTCGGATTCTTTATCAAGGACGAAGAGACATTGAAACAAGCAGGCGAAAAGTTGCTTGACTCAACGAATTCCGACCTCATGCTTGTTACCCGTGGTGGCGATGGAATGGCGGTTTTTGAAAGAGGAAAAGAATATTCACCGATTCCTGTTTTCAACAAAACGGACGTTTTCGATGTAACAGGGGCTGGAGATACAGTCGTTGCAACGTTTACGCTCGGCTTGGCAGCAGGCTTATCACCAAAACATGCTGCAATTATCGGCAATCTTGCAGCAAGCATCGTAATCCGCTCTTTCGGTTGTGCAACAACGAATATCAAGGAACTTATCAAAACTGCGGATAAAATTAATTTTGAAAAATTCAGAGGAAAATAAAAATGAAAATTTGTGAAACATGCGAAAAAATAAAAAAAGCACTTGGACTCGAAAAATGCCCTTGTTGCAAAAATCTCAAAGGTGCTGATTGGGCAATAATCATCGGTCTTCTGGTCATTATTGCAGTTGTAATTGCGGTATTTACAGGCGGAAATAAATTCATCTCAAAATCACCAGTTTTGGAAGAAAAAGACGTACAATTCTCGGTATTTTTCAGAGGAATCACAATCACAGACACGAAATCACCGTTTTTGCCTAACGAAGATACCTTCATCACAATCAGAAACGTCCCCTATACAAAATTGAAAATCACAGACGTTGTTGGTGACAGAAGAAAAATGCTTCTCGAAACGAACAAAATGGGCAATTATCAACCTGTCGATGATATTTCGCAACCTGCTGTTTACGATTTTGTCGTAACCGTTCAAGATAAAGCGAAAATCACTGACGACGGTGCAGTTGTGGGCGGAAACAAAATAAAAATGGGTATCCCTGTTATTTTGGAAGGCAAAAATTACAAATTCACAGGTGTAATTTCAAACATTCAATATGTTGACGGACCCCAACAAACACAAGAGGTTCAACCCCAACAACAAACAGAACAAACTTCAAACGACAAAAAATAATCAGGCAAAAATATGGAAAGCAGAATAGTTGAATTTTTAGATAAAATTTTGGCAAGAGTCCAAGGAGCATTGGAATTTTTGCCGAATAATTCTGCTATTTTGAAAAATATTGACGTATTTTTGTTCATAATGATTTGTCTGTCGGCAGTTTGCTCGATATTTATGAGCAATAGTATTGTTGCACCATTGCTTTGTATCGTTGCGGTATTGTTCGGTTCGACGATGATTTTGGACAAAAATTATCGTTTAAAAATCGAGAAAAGTTCGTTGTTTTTGATTTTGTATTTCGTTTTGGCGATTGCAAGCACGATTAATTCAACTATGCCTCATCAGAGCCTTACAGGCTTGTCAAAGACGATTTTGTACCTTTTGTATTTTTATGCAACTTTGCAATATTTAAGAGCACATAAAGACAAAATCCCTTGTTTTGCAATGATTATCGGTGTTTGCGTAAGTTTCGAAATCGTTATTGCGTTTATTCAAAACTACCTTGATGTTTTGAGTGCAGCAACTTGGCAAGACACGGCGAGATTGAACCCTGAGTTGGTTTTGACGAGAGTTTATGGAACACTCAAACCCTCAAACCCAAACCTTTTCGGCGGATATTTGATTGCGGCAGTACCGTTTTTATGGCTTTATACGGCATTGAATTTTGTCGAAAAACATCATAAAAGATTTTTAATTTTGTTGATTTTTTCGATTTTAGCAATCCCTGCAATCTTCATGACAGGCTGTCGTGGTGCATATATTGCACTATTTTTTATGATAATCACTCTGCTAGTTGCGGCATATAATATTTGCAAATTCCATTACCCGAATGTTTATGATTTTGTTAAAAAATACCTTCATATCATAATAGTTGCAGGTGCGGCGGCGTGTTGTGCAATAATGGTTTGCGTACCAAAAATTTCTCACAGAATTTTGTCGATTTTTGCAATGAGAAACGACAGTTCGACCTCATTCAGAATGAACGTTTATCATTCTTCGTGGCAAATGTTTCAGGACAATGTTTTACTCGGAATCGGTTGCGGCAACAAAGTTTTCAGAGAAGTTTACGGCTTGTATATGCTTTCAGGATTTGATGCTTTGAGTGCATATTCAATTTATCTTGAAACAGCAGTAGAAAGTGGCATTTTCGCATTAATTTGCTACTTACTTTTCATTTTCTTCTTGATTAAAGAAGGAATTAAAGCATTTTTCAACTGTGGTGATTTGAAATCGAGATTATGCTTAACAGCAGGTATCACGGGCATAATTGGTGTATTGAGCCACGGATTTGTAGACACAGTTTATTTCAGACCGCAAATTCAGTTGATTTTCTGGATTACGGTTGCAATGATTATGGTGCTTTCCCAAAATCAAAAAGTTGAAGTAAAATAAAAATAAAACAAAAAAGGAAATATATTATGACTGAAAAACCCAAAAGACAAAGACCACAAGAACAAGATCCCAACGTAAGACGTCATAACTTTGATGCAGTTGAAAGCAATTTGACAGCAGAACAGGTAAAGGCAGAAGTCGCAAGATGTTTGCACTGCAAAAATGCACGCTGCGTAACAGGTTGCCCTGTTAACATTAACATTCCTGACTTTATTGCCGCATTGAAAGAAGATAAACTTGAAAAAGCAGGCGATATCATCAGAGAAACAAGTTTCTTGCCTTCTGTATGCGGTCGTGTTTGCCCGCAAGAAAGACAATGCGAAGGCAAATGTGTTTTGGGCATCAAAGGCGAACCGATTGCAATCGGTGCATTAGAAAGATACGTCGGCGACAACACTGATGCAAAAGCTGAAGTTGCAGCAGAAACGGGCAAAAAGGTTGCAATCATTGGTTCAGGTTGTGCAGGCATCACAGCAGCGGCTGACCTTAGAAAAGCAGGACACAAAGTCGTTGTATTCGAAGCATTGCACAAGTTGGGCGGCGTTTTGAGATACGGTATTCCGCCATTTAGACTTCCGAGAAAATTCCTCGACAGAGAAATCAACTCACTCAAGGCTTTAGGCGTTGAATTCCACACAAACGTTGTTGCTGGAAAATCAGTCACAATCAAACAACTTAAAGAAGACGGTTTTGACGCAATTTTCATCTGTTCAGGTGCAGGCTTACCGAAAATGCTTAACATCAAAGGCGAAAACCTCAACGGCGTTTATTCTGCAAACGAATTTTTGACAAGAGTAAACCTTATGGGTGCAAACCTTGAAGAAAACCCGACTCCGTTAAAAACCGGCAAAAGAGCAATCATAGTCGGTGGCGGAAACGTTGCAATGGATGCGGCAAGAGTTGCTGTCAGAGTTGGTTTTGAATCAGTTAAAATCGTATACAGACGTACAGAAGCAGAACTTCCAGCAAGACTTGAAGAAATCCGACACGCAAAAGAAGAAGGCGTTGTGTTCCAATTCTTACACAACCCTGTCGAACTTATGGGGGAAGACGGTTTCGTAAAAACTGCAAAATTAGAAATTATGGAACTTGGCGAACCCGATGAATCAGGCAGAAGAAGCCCTGTTCCAACAGGAAAATTCGTTGAAGAAGAAGTTGACACCTTCATAGTAGCTCTCGGTACAGGTCCGAACCCGATTATCCAATCATCAGTCGTTGCAGACGGAATGGAATTGGATACGGACAGAAAAGGCTACATCGTAATCGATGCTCAATCAGGCAAAACTTCTATTGACGGAGTTTATGCAGGCGGCGACGTTGCACCGACAGGCACTTCAAATGCAATCAATGCAATGGGTGCAGGCAAACGTGCAGCAGCAGCAATCAACGAGTATCTTAAAATTAATAATTAAAAAAACATCTGAAAAGCGGTCAACGTGGCCGCTTTTCGGCTTTGTAAGGATTTTAAATGAGTTTGTTTATTTTATCAGTAGTTTTACTGATTTTGGGATATATAATTTACGGAGCGATTGTCGAAAAAGTTTTCGGCTCAGACGACAGGAAAACGCCCGCCATCAAATACGCTGACGGTATTGACTTTGTCAAAATGCCTGTGTGGAAAATTTTCTTAATCCAATTTTTGAACATCGCAGGTCTCGGCCCTGTTTTCGGTGCAGTTTTAGGGGCAGCATACGGCCCTGCCTGCTTTTTATGGATTGTTTTAGGCTCAATCTTCGCAGGAGGTGTCCACGACTATCTCACTGGCATGCTTTCCGTCAGATACAAAGGCAAAACGATGGATTATTTCATCGGAAAAATTCTTTCTAAACACGCAAAATATTTCTTCGTGTTTTTCCTGATTTTGATTTTGGTGCTGGTCGGGGCTGTTTTTGCTATAAATCCCGCAAAAATGCTCGCTTTGATATTTAAAATCCCTGTAATTTATTTCGTAGTCTTGATTTTCGGGTATTATTTTTTGACAACGTTATTACCTGTCGACAAAATCATCGGTCGTTTTTATCCGTTCTTTGCCTTGCTATTATTGGCTGTTACGGTATCATTGCTCATAAGCCTTTTCAGGCTTGGTACGGACTGGTTTCCAATAACGTTTGAAAATTTGCACCCCAAAAATGTACCAATTTTTCCGTTAATGTTCATAACCATTGCTTGTGGTGCACTGAGTGGATTTCACGCAACTCAGTCCCCTATTATGGCGAGATGTTTGCCCAATGAAAAAAACGGTCGTTTGATTTTTTACGGCACAATGATTTTAGAAGGATTGGTTGCTTTAATTTGGGCATCACTGGCGATAGCGTTTTATCCTGACCAAAATGCACTTGCCAACGTTCTTTTCGACCCTGCGAAAGGTCAAGGTGCAGTAATTGCCGAACTTTCAACTGGTTTAATCGGCAAAGTCGGAAGTGTATTTGCGATATTATCGGTCGTAGTCCTCTCAATAACTTCGGGCGATACGGCATTTCGTTCCGCAAGATTGACCCTTGCTGAGGCAATTCATTTTGATCAAAAGAAAATAGGCAAACGATTTTTATTAAGTGCAGCCGTATTGCTTGCAGGCATTGCGTTTACGATGTTTGACATAACGACATTGTGGTATTATTTTGGCTGGGCAAACCAAACTTTTGCAATGTTTTCACTTTGGGCAGTAAGCCTTTATCTCAAGAAAAAACAGCGTTGTTATTGGATTTCACTCCTTCCGGCAATCTTTATGACGACAGTTTGCACAACATATATTCTGAACGACAAGAACAGTTTTGCACTAGATTTGAACGTTTCAAAAATCATTGCAATAATTGTGGCAGCAATCGTAACCTCGATTTTCTTCTTGAAAAAATATCCGAAAAGAAACAAAACGCAAGAGCGTGCATAGTTTTTCGGCATGTGGTATAATAAACTCATTGAACATGGGATATAGCGATGACAAAAAAAATTAACAAAATAAACGAATTAAGAAATTTGGTTTTAGCAAGTTCTGACAGAGAATACGAAAAGCAGACTGTGCAAGGTATTTTGCGTTCAATGCTCGAACCTTTGATGGAACAACCCTCGCAAGAAGGTTTGGTTTTGATGAAACTTTCGAACACGGAAGGAATTTCTTCAATCCTCAAACGTCTCGAATTTTCTGACGTCAAAATGTATTGCTATTGCGACAATTTGGCAAATGATAAAATAATCAACGTCGAAAAAGAAAAAATTTGGGATACGACAGAATTTGTTTTAATCCTTGCACCGAGATATTCTTCGGTTCTTATTTGGGACTGGGATTTGACAAACAACGGAATGACGCAAATTTGCTTGATTTTGAACTCAAGAGAAATTTCTGACATCGCAAATATCTTGTTCAATAACTCAACAATCGAACTCAACAGTTACTTGACAACATACGCTCCCGACCGCCGTGAACAAAAAACGATGAACATTGCAATCAACAAAATCGTTAATTGCCTCAACAACGTTAACCAAGAAATGGTCTTTTCTCAAGCGGAAAAAGAAACTTACACGGAATCGGAAGATTTGCTCAAGCAGTATGAACAGATTTCTGAAAAAGCAAAAATGACCGCCCATGAAATCAAAAATCACGTTTCGGTCATCGATTTATACACAAAAATCCTCGAAAAAAGACTCGAGAACGTCGAACTTGAACCCGAAAATAAAAAATCAGTCGAAAATAGCATCGAGAGTATCAAACAGGCTGCTTTTACAATTTCGTCTTTCATTAGCGAACTTAGAAGTTACTCCTCGCCGATTTTAACAGAAGTAAAACTTGCATCAATCGTCAACAGCGTCGTCAACCTTGCAATTCCAAAGGCAAAAGAAAAAGGGGTTGAACTCGAATCATACGTCGATGATGAATTTCGTGTTCACATTGACGAAACAAAAATGCAAAGCGTCATTTTGAACTTGATTTACAACGCAATCGATGCAATCGACAAAAACGGTCGTGTCACATTGAAAGTTAAGGGAAAAGAGAACAACTTCGTTAAATTGGCAATTTCTGATTCAGGAACAGGAATTTCACCTGAAGTTTTGCCCCACATTTTCGAAGATGGTTTTACTACGAAAATTGACGGAAATGGTCTCGGTTTGGGTATTTGCAAAAAACTTACCGAAGAACAATACGGCAAATTAAGACTCGCAAAAACAGATTCTGACGGAACAGAATTTGAACTTTTAATCCCGACAATTTAAGTATTAAAAATCAGATGTCGCAGAGAGTGTAGCGAAGCGATTCAATTATCTTTTGTCCACATGACGAATATGTAGTAGTTTCAGGCTTGCCTCAGGCAAGCCCTCGCAAAACAGTCACTGTATGAATTAAAAAGCCCCAATCGATTTGACAGGGGCTTTTGTTTGAAATCTGAAAATCAATTTTGGAATTATTCTTCTTCCTCATTCTCTTCATTTTGAGCAATTTGTTGTTGTTGGGGTTGAGGGTAAACATCTTCTTGTGCAATGGCTTCCATTTGTGCTTTACGGCCTGAACGTTGGTTTGCAAGAGCAGTTTGGCACGCTTGAATGTTGTTCAAGAACTGACCGATGTTGCCAGCCATATCGTCGAAAATCTTTGCGGCATAATCTTCTGCACCTTCTTGAATAACCGCTGCTTTTCTGATTGAAGCAATTTTGATTTCTTCCGCTTCTCTAAGTGCATTCGCTTGCAAGTTTTCGCAATATTCTTCAACTTGTTGTTTTTGTTTAGCGAGAACTTCTTGTGCACGTTTCGAAATTTCATCACGGCTGACAAGTCTTGCTTGTTCATCACGAGCGTCTTGAATCATACGTTCTGCACGGTTTTGTGCTTCTCGAACAATTTCGTCTTTTCTCGACATAATCAATTCTGCCTCTTTGATATCAGCCGGAATACTTGCGTTGCACTGTTCGATTAAATCTTCCAATTCTGCTTTATTAACTATTGTATATCCAAAAAGTTCATACCCCTTTTGCAAAAGAGCATTCGCCTTGCCGAGTAAACTTTTTAACTGTAATTGAGCCATTTGTTACCCCTTATTGATTTTCTTTTTTAAATATTCTGCAACCGGCGGAGAAACGAATTTTGTTATATCGCCGCCCATCAAAGCAACTTCTTTGACAGTGCTTGATGAAATGAAGTTATATTTTGGTTTTGTAATCAAAAACACCGTATTGATATCAGGAGCAAGTGCGTTATTCGTTTGCGAAAGTTGCATTTCATACTCAAAATCCGAAACGGCACGCAATCCTCTGATTAAAACGTTTGCACCTTTTTGTTTTGCATAATCAATCGTCAAACCGTCAAAAGAATCCACTTCAACGTTATCCAAATTGTCATGCTCACAAGACAAACGGATAAGATGAAGTCTATCCTCAATCGGCAAAAATGAACGTTTATCGCTATTTTTCAACACAGCAATGATAACCTTATCAAAGATGCCAGCGGCTCTTTTCAAAACATCAAGATGTCCTTTTGTCACGGGATCAAAACTTCCCGGATATATCGCAATTTCCAAAATTGTCCTCATTTCAGCATGCTTACATCTATATATTGTAAGTGTTTTTTGAAAATTTTGCAGAATTTTAACATTTATTTATGTTTTGAAAATTTTTTGCCTTTTCTTTTACCCAAAAATTTAAACAAAGAAAAGCCCAAAAGCACGGAATTGAGCAATCCGGCAACCTTTTCAACCTTCTCAACTTTCTCCTGTGCAACCCTTTCCGCAAGTATTGCCCGAAGTCTTACATTTAATATCTTTAAATTCATTTTAAATTCTGTCAAATTTCCACTAAAACCCGATTTGACAAGATTTTTGTTAACCTCTTCAATCAGACGGATTTTCTTTTCCATAAACATTATCATATAAATGCCGATTACGATTTCCAATATAATTAAAACGAATAATAATTCAATCATTTGATGACCTCTTTTGCAATTTATATTATTATAAAACATAAGAAGAACTTTTTAAATAACTTAAGGATAAAATCAACTCGATTATGGAAAAAATCAGATACATCATATCATTATTACTCGCAAAAACCGCCGTAAAAGCAATTAAATTGCGTGGAAAATCAAAAGGCACATCTGCCCCCGGCATGCTCGCAATGAAAATTTGCCCAAACTTTATCCGTGAAGCCTCAAAAATGAACAACGAAAAAACAATCACAGTTACTGGCACAAACGGCAAAACAACAACGACAGGGCTACTTGCACACTTCATAAAAGAAAGTGGCAAAAAAATTATCCACAACACAGAAGGTGCAAACATGCTCACAGGCATCGCCACAGCCCTCGTTCACAACGTCGAATTTAACAAAAAAAGCGACTACATGATTTTCGAATGTGATGAAGCCTACCTCAGAAAATTATACGACTTCCTCAAAGCGGACTATCTTCTCGTCACAAACCTTTTCCGTGACCAATTAGACCGTTACGGCGAACTCGACATAACTTACAAAAAAATCAAAGAAGGAACGGAAAAAAATCTCGACATGACCGTTTTCTTGAACGCCGACGACCCCACCCTCGAAGGGATTGCACCGAATAACAAACTCATCTTCTTCGGCATGCAAGACGTTCAATACAATTACGAAACGAAATCCTCAAACGCACCTGCGGAAAACACAACCTGCCGCAAATGTGGTCAAACTTTAAAATACGAAAAAGTTTTCTATGCCCATATCGGTCACTACACCTGCGATTGCGGTTACAAACGTCCGACCCCGAAATATCAAGGCTTTGCAAAAGTTTTCGACTCATATTCTGACTTAACCGTAAAATATGAGGACAAAGAAGAAACCTTCCGCCTCAACATGCCCGGACTTTACAACGCATACAACGCACTCGGTGCAATCTCCGTAGCACTTGAAGTTGGCGTTTCTCCAGATGTAATCCGACAAGGTTTGTTAACCTACTCATCAGTTTTCGGACGAGCAGAATCAACCGTCATCAACGGCAAAAAGACTTTAATCCAATTAATCAAAAATCCCGTCGGTGCAAGCGAAGTCATCAGACAAATTCAAGGATTTGAAAAATCAAAATTAGTCGTAATCCTAAATGACAACTACGCTGACGGACGAGACGTTTCTTGGATTTGGGATGCCGATTTTGAGGCACTTGCAAACTACAAGCAAAAAATCATCGTTTCTGGCACAAGAGCAGATGATGCCGCACTCCGTCTGAAATATGCCGGAGTTGACGTAAAACTTCTTCAAGTCGAAAAAGATATCAAAACAGCAATCGACACCGCAGCACAAAATACTGCCGAGGACGAAACCCTTTTAATACTGCCGACATACACCGCTTTATTAAAAATGCAATCGCTTTTTGGAAATAAAAAATAATAAAAAAAACCGCCTCGATTTTTCAAGGCGGTTAATTTTTTCAAAACAAAAACTATTCTGCTTTTTCTTGCATTTCGTCGTACTTGTGAGCCTTAACGAATGCTTCCATTTCTTCGATAGAACCATATACTGCGTGGCAACCGCAATCAACGTGTATAACTTCGCCAGTAACGCCGGTTGAGAGGTCTGAAGCAAGGTAAAGACCTGTTTTTCCAATATCTTCAAGCGTCACATTTCTGTGCATAGGTGCTTTCAAAACTGCAGCCTTCAACATCTTGTTGAAACCACCGATACCGCTTGCAGCGAGAGTTTTCACTGGGCCTGCAGAAATACAGTTAACTCTGATATTATCCTTGCCCAAATTATCTGCCAAATATCTCATTGATGCTTCCAAAGCAGCCTTTGCAACGCCCATAATGTTATAGTTTGCAACTGCTTTTTCTGAACCCAAATATGTCAAAGCGAAAATTGAGCCGCCATTTTTCATAAGGGGTCTTGCGTTTCTTGCGATTGAAACCAATGAGTATGCACTAACGCCCATTGCCAAGTCCCAACCGTCTTTTGAGGTATTTACAAATTCGCCGGTCAAATCATCTCTGTTTGCAAATGCAACGGCGTGAACAACAAAATCTAATTCGCCATAAGTTTTTTCATATTCTGCAAAAACTTCTTGCAACTTTGCTTCGTCTGTAACGTCACATTCGACAATCATCTTTGAACCCATTGATTCTGCAATCGGACGAACTCTTTTTTCCATAGCAGGGTTTGCATAAGTGAATGCAATTTCTGCACCTGCATCAGAAAGTTCTTTTGCAATGCCGTAAGCAATACCGCTTGTGTTGCTAACACCAAAGATTATACCTTTTTTACCTTTCATCAAATCCATAATTTTTCTCCTTATGTTCGACTAACTTATTATAAGTTATAAGCAATTTTACGTTAAACCGAACTTGTTTGCAATAAATTAATAATCTTTCCTCCAAAAACCAATGTAACAAATCCACCAAAAACGTTACTTTTTGTTATTTATTTCACAATTATAAAAAACTCTGATATTTTAAATATATAGAAATAAGGAAATATATGCAGAAAAAAGGATTTACGCTCGCAGAGGCTTTGGTAGCAATGGTTGTCATAGGTGTTGTCGCTATTGTTGCTATACCTCTTTTTGTAGAAGCAAAACACGACAAAGAGACCGTCGCAAAATTGGACATTGCACACACAATTCTCGCTAACGCAACTGAAATGAATGAGATTAGTTATGGCAAAATTACAGACAAAGAACTTGAAAATAGAACCACACAAGATATCTTCGTAGATTTTTACAGAAATAACATCAAAATAATTACCGCTTGCAAAGAAGATAACTCGGGCAACTGCTGGACACCGACAAAAGATTTCTTCCAAAAAGGTCAAACCACTGATGCAAACAAATACGGCATCGGCAACACTGTCCATACAGGCTTCGTTATGCAAGACGGTATGAACGTTTCAATGACAAAAGTTCAAGGCATAGACGACAAATTCGGCGTCGAAACAAACAGTGACTACTCAGTAATTTTTTTGGTAGACGTCAATGGTCACAAAGAACCAAATACTATGGGGCAAGACGTTTTTGCTTTCGTGCTTGACTCAAAAGGAAGAATCGTTCCCGCCGGAAAAGATAACGATTCCGCTAACTGCAAACGTGGCTGCGACTTAGACGACGATTATTGGGATTGCTCAGCAAGAGTAATTAAAGAAGGAAAAAGAGATTATATGTAATCGCTCTTGAAAAATTTTAAACACTAAAAAAGCCCCACTTGGGGCTTTTCTAATTTCTGATTAACCAAAAGTCTTGAATGATTTATCAACGTTCTTTTCGATAACTTTTTTAACTGAATCGATTTCTGTTTCGATTGCGTTGTGTTCTGATTGGATTTGTTGCAATTCGAGTTCCAATTCTTTGTCTTTTTGTTGCCAGTAATCTGTGAGGTATTCATATTCTGCTGTAACTGCAGCGTCATCTGAAGTATCAAGTTCATCAACGATGTTGCCAACTGATGAGTAGTTGATTTCTTCTGTACCTGTTTGATCTTCGTTCGGTTTCAACAAAGTCCAGTTGCCAGTTCTTAATTGAGTTTCGAGGTAATCGTTGTCGTTGCATCTGTCATCGTAGCAGTATGGTTTGCTCAAGATTTCTTCTGCTTCTGCATACATCTTATCTCTTGCTTCTTTTGCTGCTTCCATAACTGATGTGTCAACTTCAGGGAACATTCTTGTTGCAGTTTTATCAGCGAAACTGTAACCCTTTTCAGTCCAGAACTTGTTCAATGAAACTGAATCCATATCTTTGATTGAAGTTAAGAATTCTTTTTGATCAACTTCTTTGCCTTCAGCATCAACAACAGGGTTGTTGAAACCAACTAATGAAGCAAAGTTGTTACCAGTAACTTGTTCTTTTGTTTTTTCTCCACGTTCGTTTTCAACGTTAGTGTAGAAATATTTTTGGTTGGTTTTTGATTCGTATTCTTTATCTGCTTGTGCTTTTAATTCTTCTGCCAATTTTGCTGCATCTTCTGATACAGGTCTAACAATAGCACCTTCTTTATTAATCAAAGTGTAACCCAATCCAGCAGGGTATGTTGATGTGATTGTTTTGTAATCCAAAGGAACTTTGTTAACTTCTGTGCCGTTGCCAGTAGGTGTTGAGAACATCAATCTTCTGTTGTTGATGCCTTCTGAGTAAGACAATGAAGCATCTGACAATCTTTTAGCGACATCGTTTCTTCTTTGGTTGATTTGTTGTGCACGATATTCGTTGTCACTTCTTCTTGCTGTTAATTGTAAATATCTTGCTTGTGATGCTGAAAGACCCATCGTACTTACCTTTTTCTTACCTTACATATTTGTTATCGGCACAAAAACATGAAACTTTAGGACTTTGAGACATTTTGTAACAGAATGTTAACAAAATTTTTCAAAATTTTCCCTTTTAAAAAAATTAACGCATCATATCATGCCAAAACATGCAAATAACATGGCTTTTTAATGCTTCATAAAAATTTACAAATAAAAAATAATTATTTTTTAAATCTAACCATAAATTTTTGGAAACCTGATAAATTTTCAATAATTTTTTGGTTAACATAATCTGCTTTTTGTAAAATTTTATCTTTTGTTTCGGAATCAGGGGCATAGTCCAAAGATTTTTTCAGAACATCAAGAGCAGTTTTGTAATCTTCAACATCGCACAAGCAGTCACAATAGTCGATTGCGAGGTCAATATCTTGCGGTTTCAATCTTCTTGCAATCGAATAATCCGAAATTGCTTCATGCAATTCGCCCAAAATATGTTCGCATTTAGCCGCACGGTATCTGAGTTTTTCTGATGTAACATCAAATTGAGCAGCCTCTTTATAAAATTTGCAAGCATCTTTGAATTTTTTATCTTCAAAATAAATATCCGCAACCATTTCATAATACTCATTTGAGTCTGGAGAAAGCGTGATTGCTTGTTTTACGAACTCGATTGCTTGGTCATACAATTTATTTTCTCTATAAATTTTTGCCTTAATAATGTACGCTTCTGGCGTATTTATGTCGAGTTCAAGAATTTTATCAATATTTTCGAGTGCCTCGGAAAATCGTTTTTGCTTAACATAAATTTCTGCAAGATTTATGTATGCGAAAATAAACTTGTCGTTAAGTTCAATCAATTTTTTGCATAATTTTTCCGCTTCCGAGAAATTTTTTCCCTCAAAATTGAACGTCACAGCCTCGCTGATGTATTCAAGAGAATCAGGAACAATTTTCATAGCAAGGTTTATCGCCTCGATTGCTTTTTCCCACCAGCCTAATTTTTTGAAAACTTGCGAGCGGATATAAAGAGCCTCATCATTTTTCGGCTCTTTTTTCAAAACTGTTTTTAAAATTTGTTCTGCCTCAACAACGTTATTTTCGTCCGTCAAAATTCTTGCCTTCAAAACGAGAGCGTTGATATTTTCGGAATTTATATTCAAAATGCTTTCAATTTTTTCTTTTGCCTTAGAAATTTGCTTAGTTTGATAATAAACAAGAGCAAGCGTGTAGGCATAGAACAAATTATTCGGGCTTAATTTTACCGCATTATGATAATTTTCTTCAGCCTCTTTCATAAATCCTTTAACAGAATATGCTGTTGCCAAAGAGTAATAATAAAGCGGATTTCTGGGATTTAATTTGCAAGCCTTTGCAAAATTATTAATCGCTTCTTCTATATTATCCTCAGCGATACAAATTTCACCCAAAAGGTAAAACGTTTTGTGGTTAGTTTTTGCAACGGGAGAGGAAAGAATCGTTTTTGCGGCTTCTTTGTAATTACCCTCATCAAAAAGAAGATTTGCACAACTATAAACGATGTTATAATCCGATTTGTCGTATTGAAGCGATTTTTGGTACAATTCACGAGCCTTAACCGTATCGCCCAAAGCAAGATACGAAGCACCCGCATAAAAATGAATTTTAGCATTCGTAGAGTTATAGACTATCGGTTTTTGGTAAAATTCAATAACTCCCTCAAAGTCACTTTCGAGATACAAAACGTTCAAAATTTCCGCAATATACAACGGGTTCAAATCTTGTTCACAAATCGAGCGTAACAGAGGAAGGGCTTTTGAAACCAAATTTACCTGTTTATAAACTCTTGCTAATTTGAATTTGACAGAAACATTGTTCGGGTCAAACAACAAGGCTTGTTCATAATATCTAATCGCCTTATCGGTATTGCTCAATTCTAAATACAATCCCGCAATTTCAGCCAAAATCTCGGAACTCTCGGGATCGAGTTCCAAGGCTTTGTAAAGATTTTCTATCGCTTGTTTAAAATTTCCCGCAGCCTTGTATTCAAATGCTCTTTTTACATATTCTGTCAAACTGCTGTCTGTCATAATCTCATTATAAATCTTAATTGAATTTCGGTAAAGAGTAAGTGTCAAACTCGTACAAATAGAGTATAATTTATTCAAAAGAGTTTCGTTTTACAAGTCCGAATTTGTCGTATGAACGAAATAAAATATTTTTAGAGGTTAACATGGGCAAAAAATTCAAAATACATTCACCATATTCTCTTTCTCCGACACAAAAAGATTCGGTCAATGCCTTGACAAGAGGCTTAAACGAAGGAATGGACGCCCAAACCTTGCTCGGTATCACCGGTTCAGGAAAGACCTTCATCGTTGCAAATGTCATTGAGCAAATGCAAAAACAAACCCTCGTAATTGCCCACAATAAGACACTTGCAGGGCAATTATACAACGAATTTAAAGAACTTTTTCCCGACAATTCGGTTGAATATTTTATCAGTTATTATGATTATTATCAACCTGAAGCCTATATCCCGAGAACGGACACCTACATTGAAAAAACGGCATCAATCAACGACGAAATCGACCGACTTCGCCACAACACAACGAGAAGTCTTTACGAACGTGATGACGTAATCGTAGTCGCATCAGTCAGTTGCATATACGGTTTGGGGCTTCCGGAAGCATATTTCAAAGGTTCAACCACAATCAAGGTCGGCGATTGTATCGACCGTGATGAATTTTTACGATACCTGACGAGCGTTCGTTACACAAGAAACGACCTCGAACTCCAACGTTCGACCTTCCGTGCAAAAGGCGATATCGTCGAGATTATGCCCTCTTACGACAACAAACTCATCAGGTTTTCGTTTTGGGGCGATGAAATCGAAGCAATTTTTAGAATTGACCAACTCACAGGCGAAATCCTTGAAACTCCTGACAAAGTGGTCATTTTCCCCGCCGTTCACTATCTTTCAGACGACGATGATATCGACACAACCATTTCAATAATCAGGCAAGAATTGCAATCTCAAGTTGCCCAATTCGAAAGTGAGGGCAAATTAATCGAGGCTCAAAGAATTTCTCAACGGGTAAACTACGATATCGAAATGATGAAGGAAATGGGCTATTGCAACGGTATTGAAAATTACTCAAGAATAATCGAACGACGCAAACCAGGAACGCCCCCTGCAACGCTTTTGGATTATTTTCAAAACGATTTTTTGACCGTAATCGATGAATCACACGTTTCAATTCCACAACTCAATGCAATGTATAACGGCGACCGTGCAAGAAAAGACACCCTTGTCGAATACGGTTTCAGGCTGCCTTGTGCAAGAGACAACCGACCTTTAAAGGCACAAGAGTTTTGGAACAGAGTTAATCAAAAAATATTCATTTCCGCAACTCCAGCCGAATACGAGCGAAAGACTTCTGCACAATTAGTCGAACAAATTATCCGTCCGACAGGACTTTTAGACCCCGAAATTTTTGTCCGTCCAACATTAAACCAAATCGATGATATTTTGGCAGAAATTCAAAATACGACAGACAAAAAAGGTCGAGTTTTGATAACGACATTGACGAAAAAAACTGCCGAAGCTCTCTCTGAATACCTCATCAAAGAAGGGGTCAAGGCTCGTTATTTGCATAGCGAAATCACCTCAATCGAACGAATTGAAATTTTACGTGATTTAAGATTGGGCGAATTTGATGTCCTCGTTGGGGTAAACCTTTTAAGAGAAGGTTTGGATATTCCGGAAGTCTCTCTTGTAATCATCACCGATGCGGACAAGGAAGGGTTTTTGCGTTCAGAGACAAGCCTTATCCAAACAATCGGCCGTGCTGCAAGAAACGCCGACTCAAAAGTCATTATGTACGCCGATAAAATCACCGACAGCATGAAAGTTTCCATCGACGAAACTGCAAGAAGAAGAAAAATTCAGATTGAATACAACAAAAAACATGGCATTACCCCGAAAACAATCATTAAACCGGTCGAAAACAACCTTCTTTCAATGCTAGCAAGTTTCAGAAACGTCGAAGATGTTGTGGCAGAAAGTATGGCTCAAGGTAACGTTGAAACGAAAGATTTGCCGAAACTTATTGCCCAACTTGAAAAAGAAATGAAAAAATCGGCGGGTCTTTTAGACTTTGAAAGAGCCGCCGAAATTCGTGATAAACTTGCTACGTTAAGAAATTTGCAATCCTAATAACCTTGACCTGAATTGTCATTATCTTGGTCAAACAACAACTGTTTGTCCATAATTTTTCCCGCATCATCTTCATATTCAAGTTTGCGGACAAGAACAATGTGTTCCATAAACAATTGTGAATAGAATTGCGTAATAACAAGCAATGACAAGGTTATAAAGAAAATTACAACCAAGTAAAATACATACTGATAACCACTGTCATAAAACATCATGTGTGCAAGGTATCCAAATGGATAGAAAACAACCGCCGTAACGAATGCCAACACAAAAATCAAAGGAATCGTTTTTCCGACAAATGTCGAAAATGATTTGAACAACGAAACCAAATTATAAGATTGAATCGGGTTGAACTTGTTCGTAAACAACGTCAACTGAACCATCAAAAGTCCCCACATAAGGAACTCAACGAGCGATACAATCGTAATAATCGCAGGGAGACCCATTTGTTTATTCACCCCAATCATATAAAGGCAATATCCGACATAACCCATCAAAATAATCATCGGGACAATTGCAAAAACACCCGCTATGCCTGCAAACAAGAACTTGAACGGATTCAAAAATCCGGGAAGAATAATATTCTTTTCATTGATTAAGTTATGCGAAGCAACAAAAATGTATCCAAAATAGAACAGTAACAACACATAAGCAGTAATTGCCCAAGAAGAATACCAATCTCCCCAAGTTGAAACTAACTGAAATACAGGATACGAAACGATAACCGAAACGGTCGCAATCTTTAATATAGAATGTTTTGCACCCAAGACGGTACGAAAAGCATCAATTACAGAAGCCATAATAATCTCCGTTTTTCTACAACAACTCTTTGAATATTATACCTCATTTTTACGATTTTGTGCAAGTACATTATTGTTGAATATTGAAAAATGAGTTATTATATATAGTATATCTTGGAGAAAAACGTGAAAAGCCGAAAAGTAATAATTTTAGCAATTTGCTTAATTTTCACCATCTGCTCTTTCTCAGTGCAGAAGGCTTATTCGGCAGTTGACGAACAAGATACAATGACAACTATAGATGTTGAAAATACAGAAAATCAGGACGAAGAAATTTCAGAGGATTTTCCCGAAGGAACTCAACAAAGTATCGATAGAGAATTGTTCGATGACGGAGAGTACGAAGAATACGACGTTTACACGGTTGAGGACGACACAGAAGAAGAAGTGGAAGACACTACAGAAATGATTGTTCTTGCACCAGAAAATCTTCCAAGCAGAAAATCGAAAAAAGTTCTCAACGCAACTATCGAAAAAAGTTACTCTTTCCGCTCTGTTGAAGCCTTCAACACAATTTGGGACAATTCAGCAAACTTTAGAACAACATTCAGAACGACCCCTTCATTGATGCAAACAGCACCTTCTGTTATTCATGCTGCAAATTACAGACTCAGACCTGATGAAAACACCGCAGTTTATTGGGGTCACGCTTCTTTGTCAAGCCAAGATGACGTCTCCGTCGGATTTATCGGAAGGCTCGAAAGTTCTTACGACTCAGGTATGAAAATCGACACAAAACTCGGCAATCTCAACGTTTCGACAGGGATTTACGAATCATTAGAAACCCACAACCCAGCAGGCGGCGTAGTTTTTTCAACAGATTATAAAAACTTGAAAAAAGGTGCAGTAAAATTTGGCGGCGGATTTTATTCGAACGAATGTTTCGACAACTCATCAGCAAGAAACTCAGGTGGCTTATTTGCACAATACAAACAGGGAAATTTCAGTATTGGTGCACAAATCGGACAAACAGAAAGTTCCAGCAAAGATGGAAGATACAACACAAGTTTATATATTACCCCACAATACAAACTTTCAAAATCAATTTCAATAACAAGCAAAATCGCCTCTCACGTTGATGAAAATTACACTCAAGAGGATATTGGCATAACCTACAAACCCTTTAAAAATAACCCGAACGAGGTTTCCTTCAGCGTCAATGCATCAATTTACAACGGAGAAGGCACAACCAACAAACAACGCTTGAAATTCAGTACAGAATTCAAATTATAATCTTATTTTCTTCGTTTCATCAACTGCATAAAGCATCAAATTTCTTCTTTTTTCCCGGCCAAAAGGATAATCGAATGGCAATTTTTTTAAGATTATTTTCTTCCACAAAAGAATCCAATGAAACGACTTTAATGTTTGTATATTCTGGAGATTCATTGTATGTCAAAACCAACGAGGACGAAACGTCCATCAAACATAATTTTTTCGTGGTATTTTCACGCCAAAGTCCATAAGGAAAAACTTTTATGTTTTGCATATACTGCCATCGAAAATACAGCGGCAATTCCCACCTAAAATGAACACAATCATAAATAAAAATATATTAGTGACAATCTTCTTCATAAACACAAAATGACTACATAAAAAAAAATTGGGGGTTTTTCCCCAATTTCAAAAACATTATTACGCTTCAATACCTTGTTCACCGAGGGTCAGTTTTTTACCTAATTTTTTAAACAATTCTTCTTCCGTACCTTCGCCAGCACCACCGACTGCGTTAAGAACAGGAGTTGCAATTTTGTCAGCAGTTTGAGTAACATTTGATGCAGCACCATTAGTTACACCGTCAACCGTTTCCATAACCTTGCCGACTTGCCCATTCGTGACAGTATCTGCTGCTTGGAAAACGCTATTCAATGCACCACCTTTACCCTCTTTTTCATTTTGGGCAAAAATACTGTCTTGATTAATACCTGCAGCTTTCGATGCCGTATTAATCATATCCGAAGCCTGAACAACTTTTCCAGCAACTTCGACACCTTTTTTTATCATAGCCGGATTAATCATAATTAAAACTCCTTTTTAATTCACTTACCTTAATTATATAAACAATTTTTAGAACAAACAATTTCGGCATGCGAAAAAATTTTTACATTTTTAAACAAAAAAAAAAGAGAGCCTAAAAAGACTCTCTTTTCTAAAGTTTTTGGTGATAAATTACATAGCACCTTCAACGATTTTAACAAAACTGTCAACTTTCAAAGAAGCACCGCCAACCAAAGCACCATCAATATCTGATTGAGCCATTTGTTCTTTAATTGTTTCCGGTTTAACGCTACCACCGTAAAGAATTCTGATTGCATCAGCAGCATCTGCACCAGCAACTTCTTTAACAGTGTTTCTAATCATAGCGATAACTCTGTTTGCTTCATTTGAATCGCAAGTTTTGCCTGTTCCGATAGCCCAAATCGGTTCGTAAGCGATGATTGATTTTGCAACATCTTCTGATGATAAATCTTTCAATGCCGCTCTAATTTGTGAAGCGATGTGAGTATCTGTAACGCCTGATTCTCTTTGTTCGAGAGATTCACCGCAGCAGATGATAGGAACTAAGCCGTTTGCCAAGATTGCTTTTGCTTTTTTGTTAACCATTTCATCTGTTTCTGCAAAATATTGACGTCTTTCGCTGTGACCGATGATGATGTATTCGCAACCGGCATCAACCAACATTTCAACAGATGCTTCACCTGTGAAAGCACCACTTTTTTCAAAGTAGCAGTTTTGAGCAGCAAGTCTAACTTTTCCGCAACCGCAATCTTTGAGTGCTTTGTTTGCAACATATAATGATGTAAATACAGGAGCAACAACGACTTCAGGAAGTTTTTCCTTGTCATATTCTTTCAAACCTGCCATTACGCCATTAACTAAATCTTTTGCTTCTGCTTGCAACTTGTTCATTTTCCAGTTGCCTGCAATAACGGGTCTTCTTGTCATATTTCAAATCCTCATTTTAAGTTACTTTCGGGCTATACCCACACCCTCAAAATACCTCAAACAGATTTTTTTCGCAACTTAAATGAATGATTTTTTATTCTTGCATTAACTGCTCGAAATCTAAATTATGCGAACGAGCATAATTGATAACTTTATAAATATTACACGAAAACTTGATTTCGTCATCAAATTCAAGTTGAAAAATTATCTATGTTTAATAATTCCAAAAGTCAAGAGTCGTTTTGCGAGGAAGCCGATTTGAGACAGTGTCACGCTTCTCAACATTCTAAACATAATTCTCGGTCTGAAATAAAATTTCCTAAAAGCACGTTCCTGTGCGTCAATCAAGTCCTGTTTCGTCAAGGTTTCTGGCACATATTCAGGCGAACAGTAACTTTCTTTTGAAAAGTCAGACTCAAATTGGCCGTCCAAATCGTCGTACAAATTGCACCCCGGAAGAACGTCAAAAATCATAAACTGTGCCCGTGTTAACTTCGAAGACAAAGCAAAATTTATCGACTGCTCAATCGACTGCTTCGTTTCCCCCGGAAGTCCGAAAATAAAGAACCCGACACAATCAATTCCGCAATCTGCCGCAATGTCAATGGATTTTTTAATAGTTTCAATATCTTCGTCTTTATTAATGTTTTTCAAAATTTGCGGGTTTGCCGACTCAATTCCATACGCAAAGCAATAGCAGCCAGCCTTTTTCATCATCAGCAAAAGTTCTTTATCAACCTTATCCGCCCTAATTCCGTTCGGACAAGTAAATGTGATTTTGATTTTTCTATCGACAATCATTTTGCAAACTTCATAAGCGTGCGACCGCTTGAGCGTAAAATTATCGTCCTCAAAATGAATTTCCTTCACCCCGTGATTTTTCACAAGATATTCAATCTCGTCAACAACATTTTTCGGTGAACGGAAACGAATTTTTCTGTCGTAAAAATTCGGGCTTGCACAGAATTTGCAGCCGTAAGGACAACCTCTTGTCGTCATTATAATTCCGATGGGATAATTCTTCGTAACCGCACCGTGAGGAGCTCTTGGATAAGATTTCGGAGAAATTTGTCCCCAATCGGGCATAGGCAAATCATCAAGATTTTCAACCTTTTCGCCCTTAATCGGTTTATCAGGAAGATTTTCGAGATTATAAATCCCCTGAATCCCCGTACCATCAAAGTTTGCGTCCAATAATTTTTTAAGCGAAATTTCGCCTTCACCAAGCGAAACATAATCAGCACCTGTATCAATCAGGGTTTGTTTGGGCATAAAAGTTGGGTGAATACCACCGATAAAGACCTTTTTGCCATCAGCCTTCAACATTTTTGACAATTCGACAACTTCATTATAAAAAGCAGACAAACAAGTAATTCCGACAGCCGAAATGCCTGCAGCATTAATCTTTTCGACAACTTGCTCATTCGAAAGATTATCTCTTAAAGCATCAATAATCAAAACTTTGTGTCCGAATTTTTGTGCATAACTTGCCAAATACCCCAAACCCAATGGTGGTGTAATAATATGAGAATTATATTTTACCCTGACAAGTGCTATTTCCATAAATCAATCATAACATTTTCAACAACAATGTCAAAATTCTCAAGCATTTTTACCATTTTACACATCTTGAACAACTTTTTTATCTTTATAAACAACGATTATCAAAACGCCCAAAAGAATTGCCAACATGCCCAAAACAATCTTGAGAGTAAGTTGTTCGTGGAAGAAAACAACGCACAAAAACATTGCACTAATAGGTTCTAACGAACTTACAATCGCCGCAAGCGTAGGACCAATCAACTTTATCGCCTTATTCAAGGTGTCAATAGCAACAATCGTGGGCAAAATCGCCAACATCAAAACATCAAACCACAAAAATGGTTCATTTATCGGTTTCAACAACGTCAAAAATTTCAAGTTCCAAACAAAAACCGTAAGCCCGAAAAGCATTACATAGAAAGATAATTTGACGGTATTAAGTTTTTTCAACACAGAATTTTTCTTAATTCCGACCATATAAACCGCATAGGACAATGCCGACAAAATGACAAAAAGCAATCCTGTCAAATTCAAGTCCTGACCGTCTTTTCCCTTATAAAAGAGAAAAATTCCTATAAGAACAAGCCCGATTGCACCGATGGCTGATTTCGAGAGTTTTTCTTTGAAGCCCAAAGCCATTATCAACGCAACAAACACAGGGTAAACGAACAAGATAACAGAAGCAATTCCGCCGTCGATATACGAATATGACATGAACAAAAATACGGACGAAAACGCAAACATCAAGCCCGATATGAACAACGGTAAAAATTCATCTTTGTGCAAATTCAAAGGGATTTTTTTAACAAAATTTGCCCACAAGCCGAAAAGCACGACAGCCATAATATATCTGTAAAAAAGAACAGAGTTTGCATCAAAACCTCTTGAATACATGTGTATAGCAAACAATGGGTTTGTACCGTAACAAACCGCACCAATAGTGCCGTTTAGAATTCCTGCCATTTTCCTTTTCATAAGTACAGAGTAGTATAAAATATTAAAAAATCAAGAAAAATCGTAACATGTCTTGTTTTTTTGTAAAAAAACGGGCATAATATTAAATAGGAATTATTCAGAAATTAAAGAAGGACTCATCGTGGGCTTAAGTGACACACTTTTAAAAGAAAGCATAGACACTTTTATCAACAATGACATGACTGACACCAAGCCGACGATTTTGATTGTTGACGATGAAATTAACAACCTTCAACTTTTGAAAAGAACTTTCAGGGGTTCATACAATATTTTGACGGCATCGAACGGCTATGAAGCACTTGATGTTGTTGCAAAAGAAGGTGATGCGATTTCCCTCATCGTAAGCGACCAAAAAATGCCGCAAATGGAAGGTACAGAGTTTTTGAAAAAGGTTAACGAAACTCACCCCGACATCATCAAAATCCTTCTCACAGGTCACCAAGACTCTGATATCATCGTTTCTGCAATCAATGATTGCCAACTTTATCAGTACATCTTGAAACCTTTCGAACCCGAAGAACTCAAAGTTGCCGTGAGCAATGGGCTTAAAAAATACGAACTCTCCTCACGAAAAACTTTGATTATGAAAGATTTAAAAGAGTTATTTTACAAGACAATCAAGTCTATTTCGTGTGCACTTGATGCGAAAGACCCATACACTCACGGTCATTCGCTCCGTGTAACGTTGTATTCATTGATTTTAGCAAGCAAATTGGGCTTGACGGATTCGGCTCTTGAAGAAATCGAAACGGCTGGTCTTTTGCACGATATCGGCAAAATCGGTATCCCTCAGGCAATTTTGTGCAAACAAGCGAAGTTGACTGACGAAGAATTCGAGATTATGAAAGACCACACTTGCCGTGGAGAAAAGATGATTAAGAACGTCAAAAAACTCCACGCCGTTGCAAGTTGGCTCAAATCTCACCACGAACGCTGGGACGGACGTGGGTATCCGTGCGGACTTAAAGGAACTGAAATCCCTCTGTTCGCAAGAGTTATCGCTATCGCCGACACTTACGATGCAATGACTTCAACAAGACCATACAGAAAAGCACTCCCTCACGAAGTTGCAATCCAAGAAATCAAGCGTTGTGCGGGCATGCAGTTTGACCCAGAACTTGCGGAAATTTTTGTCGCACACGAAGCAGAAATTAAGGCTGCAAAAGAAAACCCTGAAGAATATTATGAAAAGTTGAGTTTCTTACAAAAATACATCAACTCAGCAGAGGCTATGCTCCATTTGAACCAACAAACTTAATATAAAAATTTTTCGAAAAGAAAGACAGGCTTTGAGACCTGTCTTTTTTTTATCGTTTGGGGATTTAACGTTTGTTATTTTTTAGACTGAATCGTTGCGACTCTTGTTTTAGCATATTGAGTATATTTGTTTTCGTCCAATTCCATCTTCAAGAATTGTTCGTAAGCGAGTTGCGAACGGTTGTATTCTCTGAGTTTGTCATAAGCAAGACCCAATGAATAGTATGAAAGTGCATAATTCGGGTTGTTTTTAATTGCCATCATGAAGTTTCTTGTTGATTCTTCATATTTTTCTGTCGCATAAGCAATGTGACCCAAATAGTAATATGCTTGGAAATCGTTGGGGTTTGAAGCGACAACTTTTTCCATCAATTTTTTCGCATTAGCATATTCGCCTTGATTCATGTACGTTACTGCTTGATTCATAACCTCGTTGCTGTCTTGAAGCGAAAGGTGTTGTTTCAACTGTTGAGCGTTTGCGTTTTGCGGATCAGCGGCAATCGCAGCATCAACATATTTTTTCGCTTGTTGAATATCGCCTTTTGTGTAATACAAATATGCAAGCGAGTAAAGGATTTGCGTGTTATTCGGAGACATCGAATCCGCTCTGTTGTAATATTCAATAGCGGTTTGCGGTTGACCAAGTGCACTGTAACAAGATGCGATAATCGTCAAAGAACGTAATGTCGGCGGATTTACGCCCTCTAGAACTTGAATTGTTCCTCTGTAATCTTCTTGAGTCAACAATTCATTCGCTCTGATATACATATCAGTATTTTCTTGCGAACTTGTTATCGGCTTGTTGTCAGCCTTTGAAGCCTTGTTCTTCTTTTGTTTTTTATCTTGCTTAACCTTCTTTTCTTTTTGTTTTTCAACTTTTTGAGTTTGAGTTGAAGAAACAGTTTGCGAAGATTGAGTATTTGCAACAGGTGCAGACGATGAGCCTAACGCTGTTGAATTTGGGTTAACCATTCTGATTACACGTTTGCCGTTTTGGTATGAAACATACATTACTGGTCTACGATTTTGTGAATTTGTTAATGATTTAACACTCGGATCGCCTTCGATTGTAGTTCTTGTACCGATTTCGCCCGATTGCGGGGTGGTGTTGGCAGTTTGATATTTAGAAGTCGTTTGAGAAGGTGTAGACGGTTGCGTATATTCTGTTTCCGATGGTGCAAAGTCTATTGTGTTAGACTGTTGTCTTTGTCTCAAATCTTGTTCTTCGTATGAAGAATTTGTATTCTCGAGTTGATTTTCGAAGGTTGCAGATGCGTTCTGAACTGCATTCATCGAATCGTTTTCAGTATTTACGTTAACAATTCTGACAACACGACGTCCGTTGACGTAAGTAACCAAAATTCTTTTGTTACTGTTTGTTCTCGGAGCGGGTTGAGGTCTGTAATTGCCCGAGTTAACAGAGTGTGAATATTGAAGATTTCTTCTTTGAGTTGCTTCTTTAACGTTAGGCATTTTCTTTCCACCACGGTTTGAAGCATTGACCATTTGACGATTGTCAACAGGAGCGTATTTGCTTTGAGAAGGTTGATTTTCGTCAACTTCTTGTTCAATATTTTTCGTACCTGATGCAGAAAGTGCCATCATTGTCGGAGAAACTTGTCTTGTACCTCTTTGTTCATAACTCGGAGTTGTTTGTCCAACATTTGCGTTTCCGCCTCTTGAATAAGCAACATTTGTCATCGGATCATAGAAATTTTGACCGCCCATTTCAGAGTAATAAGCGTTTACCGCTTCGTTAAGAGCGATAACGGTTTCGTTGTTTCCAGGTTCAAATGCCGATGCGACACGATATTCGTGAATAGCCTTGTCATATTGACCTGCTTGGGAATATGCTTTTGCAAGTGCAATTCTGTAATCAACATCGTGCGGATAACCTTTTTTCAAGGCTGTATAAATTTCGATTGCCTTGTCGTAATCGTTATGATCGAGAGCAAATTGAGCATATTCATATCGATAGTTAATATTTTGAAAATCGAGAGCAACAGCGTGTTTAATTGCCTCAAAGGCTTTTTCGTTAGAGCCAAAATTTCTTTCCCAAACCGATTTTTGATAATGACGTCTTGCATTATTCGGTTGGTCATTAATACCTTCTTCAATGAACGGAGTCCATTTTGCGATTTCTTTTTCTCTCGCTTTGCCGTCCAAATCCTTAATCATGCCGATAAATTCATTGAAAGCCATATCTGCTTCAATATATCTGTGGTTTCTATCATAATAATCAAAAATCGCTGCCTGTCTGTCAAATCGTTTATCCGGAGTTGAATATTTTGACATAATTTGTTTCAAGGCATCAGTGTTAGTTCTCGGCAACTGTCTAATGATTGCACCGTTTGTACCGAGAACCGTACGAGCCTGAACCGTCGATTCATCTGCAAACATGCCCGTCACAAGGACTGCCGATGCTAATAACAATAGTGTTCTCTTTTTCATTTTATTAAATTGCTCCGATAATTTACATTAGTCCGTCTATATTCTAACCTATTATTCAAAATTTAACAAAGATGTTAAGCGGATTTAACGAAAAAAGATGATTTTGTTTAAGATATGTTATAATTCATGTGTCAAATAGAATTGGATTTTTAAAATGTATAGAAAAACTTACGAGATTCAATTTCACGAAACAGACTGCAAAAACAGGCTCAAAGAAGCGGTATTGTTGAATTTCTTTCAAGATATCGCAGCCGTTGACGCAGAGATTATGGGAATTGGATACTCGCAAATTCAAAATAAAAATATCGGTTGGTTTTTAACAAAATATCATATCAAAATTTTTGACACGATTAAAAATTGCGGTAAAATCACTCTCGAATCGCAATCCAACGGAATTATGAGAATTACGTTTATTCGGGACTTTGATATTTTTGATGCAGACAACAATAAAATCGGCGAAGCCACGAGTTCTTGGGCGGTAGCAGATTTAGAAACGGGTAAAATCGTTATGCCGGCAGAAGTTTTTTCAGGATTTCCAAATGTAAATCGTGACGAACTTCGTTCGACTTTTCCCAAAATTCCCGCTTTGAAAAAAGTTGATTTTCAAAAAGAATTTGTCGCAGAATACAACAATCTTGACGTAAATTGTCACGTTAACAATGCGGTATATTTGACTTGGGCAGATGAAATTTTGCCGTTCGATATGCTTGTTTCGACAAGAATTTCAGAACTTGAAATCCAATATAAGAAACAGGTAAAATATGGAGAAAAGGTAATCGTTTCGGCTGATTTCGACGAAGAAACAATGACACTTGTCGAAGAAATCAAATTAGAAAGTGGCGAAACAGCATGCCTCATCAGACAAAAAAGGGTCAAAGCCGAATAAATTTACAATCGCAAAATCACGCAAGAACAGTGTATTTTAGGCAAACATCGCCATTTTTTGCAATTTACAAAAACGAATAAAATTGCTAAAATAAAGAAAAAATTTTAATCAAAAAAAATATTTTGTGTAAGGAAGGATTTAAGATGAAAATCGGTAATATCATTCACTCTTCGGTTGTTAATAACCTTAAAAAAGTTGGGGATAATTTTCCAAAAACGAAACCCTTGCCAGCAGATAGCGTGGAGTTTTCGACAAAAGCCGAACCGGTAAAGTCAAACGACGATAAATTTGTCGAATTGAGAGAAACAATTTCACCTAAAATGCAAGAAGTTCTCTCAGGCTCAGAAGAAGCAGGCTGGGATTTTTATATCAACAGTACCGAAGAAAATATGGATAAAATGAATGTTGCACAAGATAAGGTCAACAATTTTTATGACAACCCCGAAACTTATGCAAAACTCAAGGAAATCAACGATGCAGGCGGAGTTAAAGACGAAAAATTGCAAAAACAACTTCGAATTTTGACGAGTGCATTCGGCGACGGAATTGAATACAAAACAGACCTTGAAGCAATGAATAAAAAGGAAAACGAGATTTCACAAAAGTTAAATTCTTTCCAAATGCAAATCGATGGCGAACCTGTTTCGAAGGCACAAATCCAAAAAATTATGGAAACAGAAACTAACCCCGAAGTTAGAAAAAAAGCAGCAGATGCGAAAATCGCTTCAGGAGACTTGATTGCAGACGACCTCGTTGAACTCGTTAAAATGAGAAACGATTTTGCAAAGAAAAAAGGCTATGACAACTATTTCGATATGAAAATCTCTGAAGATTACGATATTAAACCCGAAGAATTGGATAAACTTTTATCCGACGTAGCGGAACAAACAAAATCTTCTAACGAAAAAGTTATGGCAGAAACGAAAGCAGACTTGTCGAAAGCCTTCGGAGTTGCTCCTGAAGATTTGAGAAGTTACCATTACGGACTTATTTGTGGCGAAGACCCCGAAAAAGCAGTCAACGATGCACTCAAGACGAAAGAACAAGTAGTTGAAATTTCTAAAAAGGCTTATGAAGGAATGGGTTACAACGTCGATGAAATGCCGATTGTACTTGACTTGTTCCCGAGAGAAAACAAAAACACTCACGGCTTCTCATTCCCAATTACCCCAGGCTCAGATGCAAGAATTTTGGCAAACTTGACAAACAATGTTTCGAGCGTTGATACGTTGATGCACGAACTTGGACACTCAGTGTTCACGGTCAAAACAGACGCAAGTTTACCCTATCTTGAACAAGATACAACAAGCACAATGACAGAAGCAGTTGCAATGATGATGGGTGATATGATTAGAACAGAAGGGCTTGCAAAAGACCTTGTTTCTCCCGAAGTCAACGCAAAATTTGAAAATTCTTTGGGCAAGGAGGAATCGAAATTTGTCGGCTCAAGTATGGCAATTATCGACTTTGAACGTCAAATGTACGAAAACCCCGACCAAGATTTGAAGGCTTTGTGGCACGATATGGGCGTAAAATACAAAGGAAGAAGTGAACAAGATACCCCAACAAACGAATGGGCAACTATTCCGCACTTCCTCTCACACCCCGGATATTACCAAAACTACTTCCGTGCTTCGCTTATCAAAGCACAGTTATATGAAGCATTGACTGAAAAATTCGGCGGCAAATTAACAGAAAATAAAGGCACAGCGGAATACTTGGACAACAACTTGTTCCAATACGGCGGCTCGAAAACAGATGATGAAAACCTCATCGAAATTACGGGCAAACCTTTGACAGCAGAAGCATTCTGCAATAGATTGAACAAACTCGTCGAAAAAAGCGAACAAGAAAAAGAAAACGAACAAAAATAATTGTTTGTAAATAATTCTTCATTATCAAAAACTCTTTCTTTGGAAAGAGTTTTTTGTTTTTGCTTTTGTCGTTATTGGGGGACTTCTTCCCTGTCAGTTTGAGCCTGTTTTGTCACCCTGAACTCGTGGTCTTTGATATACATTTTCTGAAACAGTTCAGAATGACAATTAAATACCTACCACTGGGTGGTTTTTATCGAAAAACAAAAGACGTAGGGTCGACTTTAGTCGACAAGAATTTTGCTTCGTGGCGAAAGCCTTATCTTACGCATTATTACGTCATTCTGAACAAAGCGAAGAATCTTAAAAAAAATTGAAAAATAGATTCTTCGGGATAACTCCCTCAGAATGACAGGAGCCTGCTTTATGCACTGTCACCTATTTATAATACGGTTTAAAAAAATCGATTTTATTAATTAAATCGTTAAAATTTCCGTCAAAATTTATGCACCTGTCGTCAACATAGACCCAACAGGGTTCTTTGATATTAGTAACATCTTCAATCAAATTTTCCAAACCATTTTTAATAATCCATTTAGATGCAAGCAACCTGTTTCTTGTAGTAAAAATTTTGATTACATATTTATCAGCCAAAGCGTATAAAAACTGTTTTGCTTCATGTTTTATAGGCGGAATAAAATCTTTATCATAATTTCCTACATACTCATTCAAAACTCCGTCTAAATCTATTAAAACTGTTTTTTTCATCATTTTTGCCTTATTGGTTCTCTTTAATGAATTATTATAATACAAAAGTATTTAATTGGCAACTATTAGTATTCGATAAGAAGTGTTAAAAATTAATTAAAAAATATAATATTAATTTTATGGAAACTGAATTGCGAAAAATTTTAGCTTATAATTTACGAGTTGAAAGAGCCAAAAAAGACTATACTCAAGAAAGATTGGCAGAGTTGGCGGGAATTTCGACGAAACATTTAACTAAAATTGAAAATGAAAATGTTTCGCCAAGTATTTATATTGTTTTCAAATTGGCAAAGGCTTTAGAAATATCAGTTGATAAACTTGTTTATAAACATGATTAAATTTTTAGAAGACGTAGGGTCGACTTTAGTCGACAAGAATTTTGCTTCGTGGCGAAAGCCTTATCTTATGCATTATTACGTCATTCTGAGCGAAGCGAAGAATCTTAAAAAAACCTGTTGAAAATAGTTACTTCGGCTAAAGAAGTAGGGTCGACTTTAGTCGACCGAAATTGTGCTTCGTGGCGAAAGCCTGCCTTATGTATTATTACGTCATTCTGAGCGAAGCGAAGAATCTTAGAAAAAAACTGTTGAAAAATAGATTTTTCGGGATAAATCCCTCAGAATGACAAGAACCGTAAGGTTTTACTAATTTTTGTCACCCTGAACTCGTTTCAGGGTCTTTGATATACATTTTCTGAAACAGTTCAGAATGACTGCAAAGAAGACTTTCTGAGCCTTATAACGAAAAATCTGTTCAGCAATTAATTTTATGAAAAAATGTGGAAACAAAATCAAATTTCCTCACGGGCATGCTTTGTTTATTGTAAAATGTTTTTGTCGAAAGGAATTGAAATGTCATACGTTCCATTGCATTTGCACACGGAATACAGTTTGTTGGACGGTGCTATCAAAATTAAAAAATTGGTATCTTTTTGCAAAGACCAAGGTTGGCCTGCCGTTGCGGTTACTGACCATGGAGTTATGCACGGAGCGATTGAACTTTACAAAACCGCAAATGAAGCAGGAATCAAGCCTATTATCGGGATTGAAGTTTACGTTTATCATGGTGATATTACCGAAAAAAAGCCAGGGCAAAACAAACTCTATCACCTTATTTTGCTTGCAAAGAACAATCAAGGTTACAAAAACATCGTCAAAATTGCCTCAAAATCGGCTGTTGACGGATATTATTACAAACCACGTTGCAATCACGAATTAATCGAAAAGCACAGTGAGGGCATAATTTGTCTTTCTGCTTGTATCGCAAGTGAAGTCTCAAGGGCGATTTGGGAAGAAAAAGATTACGACAAAGCATTAGAAGTTGCAAAGTATTACAAATCGATTTTCGGTGATGATTATTATCTCGAACTCCAAGACCACGGCTTGCAAGAGGAAGAACTTTCGAACAACGGACTTTTGAAAATTGCAAAAGAATTAAACATCAAAACCGTCATCACGAACGATAGCCACTATATGAAAAAAGAGGACGCATCGTGGCATGACACCTTGCTTTGTATCCAAACGAACTCGAGCAAGAAAGATGTTGACCGTTTCAAATTTTCGAACGACGAATTTTACGTCAAAACGCCCGAAGAACTTCGTGCGGCATTCAGAAAATTGGACGATGAAACTTTCGAGCAATCTATCAAAAATACCGTCGAAATAGCCGAAAAGTGTAACGTGACAATCGAACTTGGCAAATCGAAATTGCCTCACTTTGACGTACCACCGAATCACACCGTCGAAAGTTACCTTGATTTCAAGGTTCGAGAAGGTATGAAAAAGCGTTACGGCACTGTGACAAAAGCCCTTGAAGAACGTATGAATTACGAACTTAGCGTAATCAATCAAATGGGTTTTCCTGCGTACTTTTTGATTACTTGGGATTTTATCAACTGGGCAAAAGAACACGATATTCCGGTCGGACCGGGGCGTGGTTCAGCGGCGGGTTCAATCGTCGCTTATGCACTTGGAATTACCGATATTGACCCGATTTATCACAAATTGATGTTCGAAAGATTTTTGAACCCTGAACGTATCAGCATGCCTGATATCGACGTCGACTTTTGTATTGAAGGACGGGAAAAAGTTTTCCAATACGTTGTCGGAAAATACGGTGCTGACAAGGTTTGCCAGATTATCACCTTCGGTACTTTGGCTGCAAAAAACGCCCTCAAAGCAGTTGCAAGAGTTTTAAATGTTCCTTTCCAAGTTTCAAACAACATTGCAAAATTAATCCCTAACACCCCTGGAATCACCTTTGTTGACGATGGAAAGCACCCGTATGTTTTCGCAGAAAGTCCAGAGTTTAAAGAATTTTATGACAATAATGTCGAAATCGAAGGCGACAGCCTGATTGAGGGTCAAGTTTTGACCTCAAAACAACTCGTCGATGAGGCGATGAAACTTGAAGGTATCAAACAAAATACGGGCATGCACGCTGCGGGCGTTGTGATTTCGCAAGTTCCACTCGACGACCTTGTTCCTTTGCAAAGAGGAAAAGAAGGAAATTTAATCACCCAATACGAAAAACAAACCTCAGAAGATTTGGGCTTGTTGAAAATGGACTTTTTGGGTCTTTTGAACTTGACGATTATGCGTAATGCCTTGCGTTGGGTAAAAAAACGCCACGGCATTGACCTTAATTTGAACAAAATTCCATTAGATGACCAACCGACATTCGACTTGCTCCAAAAAGCAGACACCGACGGCGTTTTTCAACTTGAATCCGCTGGTATGAAAAAACTTGTCAGTGAACTTAAACCGTCTGTTTTCGAAGATTTGGGTGCTTTAGTTGCAATCTTCCGTCCGGGACCTTTGCAAACGGGCATGGATAAGCACTTCGTCGCAAGAAAACACGGAAGAGAACCTGTAACGTACGAACACCCTCTGTTAGAGCCTATTTTGAAGGATACTTACGGAACGATTTTGTATCAAGAACAGATTATGCAAATCGTACAGGATTTGGGCGGTTTTACCCTTGGACAAGCCGACTTAATGCGTCGTGCTATGGGTAAGAAAAAAGTCGATATCATTCTTGAAAATAAAACAAAATTTATTGAAGGTTGTTCGAAAAATAACGTAAGCAAGGAAATTGCGGAAAGCATTTTTGACCAGATGGTCGAATTTGCGAAGTATTGCTTCAACCGTGCACACTCAGCGGCTTATGCGTTTGTTTGCTATCAAACGGCATACCTCAAAGCACATTATCCTGTCGAATATTTTTCGGCACTTTTGTCTAGCGTTAAGGATAACAAGGAAAAAACGCAAATGTATATCGCAATGGCTCAAAATCGAGGCATTGAGGTACTTCCGCCAGATATCAATAAATCAAATGCCGACTTCACTCCCGACGGAAATCAAATCCGTTTTGGCTTAAACTCCTTAAAAGGTGTGGGTTTGCAGATTTGCGAAATGATTGAAGAAGAACGAGAAAATGGCGGCGAATTTAAGTCGCTATACGACTTTATTACTCGTTTGAATACAAAAGCAATCAATAAAAAATCGCTCGAAAGTTTCGCCAAAACAGGTACACTGTCTTGTCTTGAACCTTGTCGTAAAAAATTGATGAACAATATCGACAACATGATTTCAGTTTGCAATAGAGAGGCAAAAGCGGCTGAAGTCGGTCAAGCAAGCCTATTTTCGATGTTGGGAAATGATAACCCGATGACTGAAAATTTCCAACTTTACGGCTCGAACGAAGAGTATACAGACAAGGAAATTCAAGAATTTGAAAAGGATATTTTGGGATTTTATTTGACCTCGAATCCTCTTGATTGCATAAGAAAGAAAATCCCTTTCATCGCAAGCCATAATATCAGCGACCTGTCAGAGTTGCATAGCGAAAAAGAAGTTACCCTTTGCGGAATGGTCACGGCAATGAGATTAATTCCGACGAAAAAAGACCCGACAAAATTCCTCAAGGCGGGCATTTTCGAAGATTTGACGGGAAAAATTGAATATGTAGCGTTTAATAAAACATTGGAAAAATGCGGTTCGCTGATTGCAAACGATAAGAAATTGATTCTGACGGGAAAATACCAACCGAGAGAAGAATCTTCGGGACAAATCGTAATCGATAACGTTCAAGCAATCGACAGCATCAACCTCGTTACGATGAACGTCAAAAAAGAAATGTCGTTTGAGGACGTTATGGGCTTAAAGCACATCGTTTCTGAGTTTAAGGGAAACGACCCTCTGTTTTTCGTTGTCCAAACACCAAACGACAAAAATCCAGTCAAAATCCTCTCAGGTATTCAGGCTTGGGTCAAAACGGATAATAATTTTATCCAAACTATCGAAAGAGCGTATAAAGATAAAATTTCGGTCGAAGTCGAATCGATTGAGGATTAGGGTTTTTGTCTCTTTAGGTTACAACCGTCGTCATTCTGAGAGATTTTTCCCAAAGAATCTATTTTTCGGCAATCGTTTTTCCAAGATTCTTCGCTTTGCTCAGAACGACGTTGATGTTGTTGGTTTAAAACCAAATCTAAAGAACAGTTTTTACAAGGGTTTACACAAAAATAAAAATTTTTTCATGAAAACAGGCAATTTTTTCCACCCAAAATACTTATTATAAATGTAGGCAAATATTATGCCTGCAAATTAACTACATGATATATGTGCAATTTTCTTAAACCCTTACGATAACAGGGCGAAAGATGTTTGTTAAGTTTTGTTACGCATTATATATTAAAAAAGTCAATTTTTTTCTCTTGCAATACTTTATATAAGAGTAGAGAGAATGAAAGAGAGCAGAATATGACAATGTCTTGTTACCAATTAAATATCTTTGCAATGCAATCAAGAATTAATAAATTCAATAGACAGTTGACATCTATCTCTGACAAAAGAACTAACGTAACGATGCAAATGAACCAAATCATCAAGCAATACCAAGGTGATTATGACAAAGACGTTACCGCAACTGAAAACTCTAAAAACTGGAGCGAAGATCCGAAAGTAATTCTCCTTACAAACCAAGACAACAAGTTCGATATGGAACAAAAGACTATCGAAACTGAACTCAATGCACTTACAAAAGCATTGGAAAACTTGGAAAAAGCACAAGAAACTTGCATCAAAAACGGTGTTGCAAAATTGGCATAATTCCAAAGTATGAAATTTTAAAAAAGACTTTAAAAATGATACCTTTTTTGGTATCATTTTTTGTATGGATATCTTAAAAACATTCGATTTATTTTGGTCATTACCCGAAAAACTGTTTGGTAAGAAGTTTTTCAGGGTTTGTCACGTCGAAACAACTGCAGGCGGAGAAAGTGCAATTCATGCCGATGTCAGCGATGATGAAGTGACTTTGAATGTTTATAACAGCCCGAAAACCTATTCGCTTTTGGCAAGTGTTTTATACAAAAAGAAGATGTTAAATGAAAATAAAATCAGCAAAATTCATAACCTCCGCACCTTCTCTTAAAGAATGTCCGACATTCAACTTGCCCGAATTTGCACTCATTGGTCGTTCGAATGTGGGCAAATCGTCATTTATCAACGTTATTGCGAACCACAAAGGACTTGCAAAAACTTCCAACAAACCTGGAAAAACAAGATTAATCAATCTGTTTTTGATTAACAATGAATTCGTGATTGCTGACTTGCCCGGATACGGTTATGCAAGCGTTTCGGACAAAATGCAACGTGAATGGCAAAAAAATCTCGAGGATTATCTTTTGAACAGAAAAGAAATTGTTTCTCTAATTCAATTTTTAGATTCCAGACATGACTTGCAAAAAAATGATTTACAAATGGCAGAATGGATTAATTTCAACAACCTTCCATACTTTGGGCTTTGCGTGAAAGTTGATGAAATTTCAAAAAATTTGATACAAAAAACGACAGCATCTTTTTCAAAACAGTTAAAAACTGATGTTTTTCCGTTTTCAAAAATGACAAATCGTTACAACGACGCCGTTTTGAACAAAATGGACGAACTTGTAAAATCCTATAAATAGTGTATTCAAATGTTGTTCAACATATAATAGAATATAATCGGGTAACAAATAGTGGGGTGTGTATATGTTACAAAACGTATATTCTAATCAACAAAATGAAATTTATTGTGCTCAAAATCAAGGGGTAATTTCAAATTCCATTACTCAAAGTTGGACAGAACAAGCACTTGAATGTTACGAGTTAAATTGTGTTTGTGAAAAATGCTCCGTTGCAAAAGGAAATTATTCTTTTGTTTGCCAAATGCCAAAAGTTATTAAACAATTATTGAAAGTTACAGGCAAACCAGTAATGTAATATTTTTGAAAAAAGTGTAAGGTCGACTTCTATCCACCAAATGGCTTTTGAAGTCGACTATTTCTCGTTAAAAAATTTTCATAAATTTTGGCAATAATTTTGAAAATACGACAAGTCTGTCGGCTGGGTTTTAAGACAGGTATATCTTTCTTAGGAACCAAAGTCCCTGTCAGTGTGTGCCTGTTTGCATTTTTTTAGCATCATTCTGCGTATTTATGCGAAGAATTTTTTAAAATACTTACTTTAATAAATCAATTATATCGACTTTTGAATGATTATGTCGAAAATTATGATAAAGACTTCATTCCGCCGATAAAGTTTGGAGCGAAAGAGTTTTTGAGCAATTTATCAAAAAATTTTGCTAAAAATAGTGTAATTTTATAATTAAAACAAATCTTTTATATCAATTTCTAATGCTTTTGAAATATCAATTAACGTATTTAATGAAGGATGTGAAAAACCAACTTCAATCTTTCCGACAAAATTCAAACCTTTGCCAATGAGAACAGCAAGCTGTTCTTGTGTCAAATGTTTTGCAAGCCTTGCTTCTTTTATATTTCTCCCTATTTGTTTGTATATTTCATTGTGCATACGTACAGTCTATACGTAAACTTTTATTAAATATACGTTCTATGAATACGTAATGAGTATAATAATTAATAATAATAGGATAGAAAATATGATTAAAAAGAAAAAGAAAAAGACAATACTTATAGACTTAGATGGAGTTTTGAATGAATATGTCGGAAATTATGACAGAGACTTCATTCCGCCGATAAAGTTTGGAACGAAAGAGTTTTTGAGAGATTTATCAAAAAATTATGACATAAAGATTTTTACGACAAGAAATAGCGAACATGCATCAAAATGGATTGAAGAAAATGGTTTGAATGAATTTGTGGTTGGGATTACGAACGTCAAAGAGCCTTGTTGGGTCTATATTGACGACAGATGTATAACTTTTGATGGCAAATTCGAAGGTTTGATTGATAAAATCAATAATTTCAAACCGTATTACAAAAAATAGATATTTCGCTTCGCTCAATATGACGAAAAATGAGTAGGGTCGGCTTTAGTCGACAGGAATTTTGTTAGATTACCACAAGCCCTCGTAGTGACGATTACTCTTTGATGTCATTCTGAGCCTTAAGGCAAAGAATCTCAAAAAATACCAGAATTTTGCGTTAACCCAAACAAAAAAGGACGGATAAATCCGCCCGTTTCACTAAAAATTTGCTATTTATTCCGTAACGTGAAGGAAATTTTTCATTGCACCTGAAATATCAGAAGGTGCACTCAAAGTTTTCTGTTCAACAGATGTAACCTTTTGATTTGCCTGATTTCCAACATCAACTGCACCGTCATTTCCATCAGCAGGAACAAAACCTTCATCTTGATAATTATTGTCGTTTTCATCAACGGGTTCAAAATCATTATCCTCGTCAGAGTCTCCAAAAGGCTGTGATTGGAAAGGATTTGACTGCGTTTTGTGAACAAATTTTTTCGCAATCAAAACAAGAACAACAATGATTAAAACGCTTATCAAAACAAGAACGAGAGCAACTGCAATCTTTGAAATCAGAGGATTTCCACCAGTAATTCCTTGCAATTTTTCTCCAATAAAGTTGCCAAATTCTTGCAATTTGCCCGTGAAACCTTGCAATCCGTGCTGGATATTTCCGCCCAAATTTGTGAAAAATTCCTTTGCAGAGTCAACAAAATTTGCACCATTTTGTGCCTGTTCGGCAACATTTTCTGTCGCTTGTGCGGCAGGCGCATTCGCCCCAGTGGTTGTTTCATCTGTCGGCAAAGTTATCCCCTCAGCCGCATCGAAAAAATCTTTGTCGCCTTCGGCGAACACAACACCTGCACTCGCCAAAAAACTTGCAACTATTAAACTCAAATTATTCGCTAACTTCTTCATTTTTTACTTTCGGTTTTCTTCCACGTTTTTTCGGTTTTTCTTCCGAATCTTCCGTTTTGGGTTTTCTTCCACGCTTTTTAGGCTTTTCTTCTGCAATTTCTGCAACCACCTCTGCGACTTCAGCCTTTTCCGCCTTCTTTGAAGTCTTTTTTGCCTTCGGTTTTTCAGCAACTTCTTCTTTTTTAGGTTTTTTTACGTCAACCTTTTCAGTCTTAATTTCGACCGTTTTTTCAACAGATTTTTCAGTTTTTTCGACCTTTTCAACTTTTTCAAAATTTTCTGCTTTTACGGCAGGTTCAGCAACTTTCGGTTGTTCATTATTTTCAACGGGCTTAACTTGTTGATTTTGTTGAGGTTGTTGGTTATTTTGTTCGTTATTTTGTTGGTCGTTTCTTTCGCCAAATTGGTTATTATTTCTGAATTTATTAAAACGATTTTTCTTATTAAAACGATTTTTCTTATCGAAACGATGGTTTCCATTTTGGTTATTACCATTGTTGACATTGTTTCCATTATTGCCGTTATTGTTTACGATTTCGCCATTTTCTTGTCTGTCGTTTTGTTCATTTTGTTGTTGTTCTTCGACAGGATTTTGTTGAGCGGGTTGTTGAGTTTGGTTATTTTGATTATTTTGTTCAACGGGTTCAACATTTGTTGTGAAAACATTATTGTTTTGTTTTCCGTTTTTATTTTTAAGTTGTTGAACAGGAACTTTCAACTTAGCGGCTTTAGCCTTGAGTTCGCCTTCACCAGGGGCTGATGCGAATTGAAATTCTTCAAAAATCATGCCCGTACCTTGGCAGTGAGGACATTTTTTCGTAAAGACTTCGCTAAGGCTTTGACCTTGTCTATGTCTTGTAAGTTCGACAAGACCGAGGTCAGAGAGTTGACCGATTTGCGGTTTAGCCTTATCGCTTTCGAGGGCAAGTTCAAATTCTTCCATAACGGCGAGTTTGTCGTTTCTGTTGAGCATATCAATAAAGTCAATAATAATCATACCGCCAATGTTACGAAGTCTTAATTGACGTGCAATTTCGTGAGCCGCTTCAATGTTTGTTTTCAAGATTGTTTCATCTTGAGTTGCGGAACTTACGAACTTACCGCTGTTTACGTCGACAACTGAAAGTGCTTCTGTTGTTTGGATAAACAAGTAACCGCCCGAAGGAAGCATAACTTTAATTTGAAGTGCTGCTTTGATTTCCTTCATAATTCCCGACGCTTGCAACAAAGGTTCGGTTCCTTTATAAACCGACAATTTGATATTTTTCAACATATTCCAATTTTGGAGAATTTGTTGAGTTCTTTGCATCGCAAACGGAGTATCCACAACGATTTCTGCAACATCTTCCGTACACGCTTCTCTAATTACTCTATAAAGCAAATCTTGATCACGGTATAAAAGGCTCGGTGCTTCTTGCGTTTCAGCCGCCGTGATAATCGTATTCCATTTTTCGAGCAAAAGTTCCAAATCTTCTTGGATATCCGCTTCTGATTGACCTTCAGCCTCTGTTCTGATGATAACACCGACACCGACGGGTTTAATCAAACTTACTGTTGATTTAAGTCTTGCACGTTCTTTATTCGAAACAATTTTTTTACTTACGTTAATTCCTGTTTCTTTCGGAATTAAAACCAAAAATCTTCCGGGGAGACTGATGTCTGTCGTAACTCTCGGGCCTTTGTGACCTGTCGGCTCTTTTACAACTTGGACAATCAATTTTTGTTTCGGGGTCAATCTCGTTTTGAGGTTGCCTTTTCCAGGGACATCATCAGCATGAAGAAATCCCATTTTGTCTGAACCAACGTCAACAAACGCCGCTTCAATACTAGGGAGAATATTATCAACCGTTGCAAGGTAAACATCATTCAAGAAAATTTCACCTTTATTTACGAAAAATTCTGAAACTTTGCCGTTTTCAAGAAGAGCGGCAATATTGTCACGTTCTGCGATTACAATTTGTTTTGTCATTTTGTTTCCTTTTATAAATCTATTTCTGCAAGAGAACCGTCAAAAAATTTCGTTCTCTTAATGTCAAATTTTACGTTCGGTACAAACAATGCGATGGCAATATCTGGTCTCAAAGATGGAATTTCCGTATTTTGTCCTGCTTTCAAAACCGCAATCAACTTGCCGTTTCGCTCCGTCACTAATTTTACGGACGGTTTAATATTTATTGTTTTTAAAATACCTTTTTTATTCTTCTTCTTGATTGTAATTTCATCAGAAGATTTAATCTTTTCGGTAACATCATACAACAAAGATTTTGTGTCGTAAACATCTTTTTGAACTGGCGTAAATTCATATTCCGCCCATTCGACAACGTTATCAACAGATTTTGTGCTACGCTCGATTTTCTTTACCCCAAGAAGTCTCATCTTGTCAGGCAAAGCGTTTTGCAATTTTTCTCTAACCTCATCATCGGTTAATTTATCGAAAATTTCAATATCGACAAACTCCGTACAACTCTCGACAAACACTGGAAGTGCAATGCCCAAAGAGATTTTCGGTGTCGGGTTAAATCCTCTTGAAAAATTCAATTTCAAGCCCGAACGATAAAGTGTTTTCAAAATCGTATTTTGCCAATCCAAATGCGACAAGTATCTCAAATTACCGTCTTTAGTGAGTTTCAAACGATATTTAAAAATCTCTGCATCGTCAGGAATTTTTTCAACAACGTGTTTTTGAGCGGTATATTTTTTATCGATAACTTTATGAGTTTTAAAATTCATGCAAACACCGCATTTGACACAATTAAATTCGCACGGGATAGTATTTTCAGCCCTCAAAGCCTTTTCATATTCTTGTTCAAACCAACTTCTCGGAATACCCATATCGATGACTTCCCAAGGAAGCACCTCATCTTTTCCATACTGTTTTGAGGCTTCTTCTTCAAACGAAATTCCGCACTCTGCCGCAGTTTCACGCCATTGGTCATATTCAAGATATTCGTCCCAACTCGTCAAATACGCACCTTTTTTATAAAGTGCATAAATCAACTTGCCAAACTTCTTATCGCCCCTTGTCATAGCCGCTTCGAGCATTGAAACAAACGGATTGTGATAATTAATTTTTACGTTTTTAATCTTATCCGTGAGTGACAAAAGATATGAAATTTTTTCTTTAATTTCCACATTGGTATTTTGAGAATGTCGCTGAAAAGGGGTAAACGGTTTCGGAACAAAAACCGACACCGTACAGGTCAACCGCAGCGGATTTGGCAAATTCATTTCTTTTTTAATGAATTGCGAGCGGTATCTGATTTTACCCAAAAGACCCGCCATTTCTTCCAAATCTTCCTTCGTTTCCGTCGGCAAGCCTAAAATGAAATACAATTTTATACTGTCAGCACCAGTTCTGTAACAATTCAAAATCGTCGTCATAATCTGTTCTTCTGACAAATTTTTATTGATAACGTTACGCAAACGTTGACTTCCAGCCTCTGGAGCAAGCGTAATCGTTGATTTTCTTATTCCTCGAACAATTTGTGCCAAATGTTCATTATAACGGTCAATTCTTTGGCTCGGCAAAGAGACCGAAACCTTACGTTCACAAAGCATTTCAGACAATTCATCAATAACCGGCTCAATATTTGTATAATCGTTCGACGAAAGAGACAAAAGAGAATATTCGTCGTAACCCGTCATCTGTGTTGACCTATCAACGGCTTTGATGATATCCTCAGCCTTTCTTTCTCTAATCGGCAAAGTCACATGCCCCGGTTGACAAAAACGACACATTCTTCCGCAGCCACGGCGAATTTCGATAATAGTTCTGTCGTGAATTGAACTTGAATATGGAACTGGATTTTCTATCGGCATATTGTCGTTGTTCAACTCCGCAATCCGTTTCACCGTCTTGTTTTCGAGGGCAGGAGCATAAACGCCTTTGATTTTTGCAAGTTCCTTAATTTTTTCCGCTCTTGGCAAATGACGGATTTCCTTATAACGGTTCATAATTTCAATAGTTACATCTTCACCGTCGCCGATTGAAAAAATATCAATAAAATCAGACATCGGTTTCGGGTTATAACAACAAGGTCCACCACCAAGAACAATAGGCTCGTCCTCACCACGTTCTTCTCTTTTAACCGTAATTCCGCCAAGTTCGAGCATTTTCAACACGGTCGGATAGCAAAGTTCATATTGCAAAGAAAACCCCACGATGTCAAAATCGCTGTAAGGACGCTTGCTTTCGACCCCGTAAAGCGGCAATTTCGTCTCCTCGACAACCTTAATAAAGTCAGGTTCAGGAGCGTATGCCCTATCTGCCATAAGCCCTTCGTGCTTATTCACAACATGATAAAGAACTCGAACGCCCAAATTGCTAATACCGACCTCGTATTTATCGGGGAAAGCAAATAAGATTCTCACATCGCTTTCATCAAAATTTTTCTCATCAGCAAGATACTCATGCCCGATATACTGATAAGGTTTCATAACGTCGAGCAGGTCTTGTTTTAGTCGGATTTCGTCTATTGAACTCATTTTATGCTAAATCTTCAGGAATATATTTTTCTACTTCTATCAAACGTCCGTCAAATTCGCCATTTTTGAGTTTTGATAAAAAGTCGCTCAATTTATCTTGAGAAACGTAGTAATTATAGAGTGAAACTTTTCCGTCAATTTCTCTCATAACACGCACCATATAACGGCAACCGTCTGCATATTCAAGCAAACTTTCCTTTATAAAAGGAGTGCCGTTCAAATCTTTTTCCATTTTTACATATTCAAAACCGCAAAAATTTTTCGTATCCGTTTTGTCAACAGACTTACGAGTTTTGGCTGAAAATTTTAAAACATTTTCGTTCTTCTTGTCGGACATATTACAATTAAACACTTTTTTTTCGTTTTTTGCAAGAAATTTACAATAAAAAAAGAGAAAATCCGAAGATTTTCCCTTTCTAAAATATTTTTCGGAATTAGCCGATTACAGGTGCTGTAAACACTCTCGTTGCAAGGTCTTTGTCCAACAACAACAATGCGTTCTTGTCATCACCAATAAGTTTCAATGTTGCCAATACCTTACCAACACTTGATTCTTCTTCGACTTGTTCCTTCAAATACCAATCCAAGAACGAAATTGCCGCTCTGTCTTTAACTTCTTCTGCAACGTCCAAAAGATAGTTGATTCTTGAAGTTACATATTGTTCATGTCTCAAAACATGTTCGAAAATTTCGACAGGAGTGTTTCCTTCAATAACAGGCTTTTCGATTTCCAAAAGTTCAACCTTACCTCCACGTTCGATAAGATAATCATACATACCAAAAGCGTGTGCTCTTTCTTCTTGAACTTGAACATCAAACCAGTTTACAAAACCTTGCAAATTCAATTCTGCAAAATATGCCTTCATAGCCAAGTATAAAAATTCCGAATAAAATTCTTTATTAATTTGCTCGTTCAAAGCGTTTTGCATCTTTTCATTCATCATAAAACTTCCTTTCAAATCTGATTTATTCCTCAAAATTATAAACCGAAAAACAGACAGTTTCAACAGATTTGTTTTTCAGTAACCATAAGCATTTTCTCCATTTGCCATGCCCGTTTTGGCATTAAAAAAGGAGCGATATTTTCACATCGCCCCTAAAAGTTTTAATTATTCAAACTATTCGTATTTGTGTTTGAAAGCCAAATATTGCTTGTAATATTCGTCATCTTCTTCAGTAGTTTCTGGTTCTTGAACTTCTTTTAATTGTTCATCAGTTCCCCATTTTTTAAGATGATCAGTCATTGCTTCTTTGTATTCAGCAACGTCGTCTTTTTTGTTTTCTTGAACACCATACATTGCTTTGTAAAGGTTTGCATCTGACGGTGCTGCTTCTTTTTCAGCATAACCTTGAGTATTTACTGTGTTAACTTCTTCTTTAACCTCTGCTTTTTTAAGCAAGTTAATATTGTTGTTAACAACTTCTGTTCCATTAATTGCGGATACGTTCATTTTTCCTCCTTGCGGATTTCTTACACAATTCCATTAAAACATAAACATGAAATTTTTTGTTACATTTTTTGAAAAAAATTTACAAAAATTACTCAAAATCAATCAACTTTAGTAGCCCATTGGTTCGAAACCGCCACCATTTGGGTTATTTCCAAAGTTTTCACCTTGAGGTTCAAATCCACCGTTTTGAGGGGCGAAATTACCGCCAAAGTTTGAGGAATTTCCATAACCACCTTGTGGCTCGAAACCACCTTGTGTTTCAAATCCGCCTTGTGAGGCAAAATTATCGGAAGAATACGGTGCAAAGCCATCATTTTGAACTTGTTGTGCTTGTTGTTCTACTTTTAATTTTTCTTCTTCCTGTTTTTTTAACTCCTCTTGGCGAGCCTTTGCCTCAGCGGCTTTTCGTTCTTCTTCTGCCTTTTTAGCAGCCTCTTCGGCAGCCTTTTTCTCTTCTTCTTCGGCATGACGTCTTTGCTCTTCGGCAATTCTTTCCGCTTCTTTTTGCTTTTCAATTTCCATTTTCTTAGCGTAAAATTCACGGCGGAAACTTCTGCTGAGTTCGTCAGGAAGATTTGAGTATGCCAGAGCATCTTCTTTTGAAATTTTGTCGTCCAAAGTAAGTTTCAAAAGCGAATCATTCAACGACACAATCGTTGGGTTGTTCGAGTGCATAAGTTGATAAATTTCTTCAATTTCACCTTTTCTAATGCAATCTTGGAAGGTCGGAGTTGCGAGAATGACTTCTGTTGCGGCAAATCTTGTTTTTAATTTTTCAGAATATACCAACTTTTGCGAAATCGTACCCTTCAAATTCTCAGCAAGTTCGTGCATAACATTTTCACGGTCATTTTTTTCAAACATATTGATAATGTTAATAATTGTTTGAACGGCATCTGGAGTATGGAGTGTAGAGATGACCAAATAGCCCATATTGGCTGCTTTAAGAGCAAGTTTTGCAGTCTCTCTGTCGTCCATTTCTCCAAGGAAAATAACATCAGGGTCTTGATGAATTGCATATTTCATACCCTCATAAAACGACGGAGTATCAATACCGATTTGTCGTTGTGAGATAAGGGATTTGTGGGATTTGATGACATATTCGATAGGGCTTTCGATTGTCAAAATATGCTTTTGAAAAGTTCTATTATACCAGTCCAAAATCGAAGCAACAGTGGTCGATTTGCCACAACCTGTCGGGCCTGTTACGAAAACCAAACCGCTTTTTACCTTTAAAATTTGGTGGATTAATTCAGGAAACTCCAACTCTTCCAAGGTTCTGACCTTGATTGGAATAATTCTGAAAACGAAAGATGGTTGGCTGCTTTGCAAACTGAAATTTACACGAAAACGAGCAATATTCGGGATTTCATAAACGAAATCCAAATCAGTAAGTTTCGAAAAATCAGCCTTAAACTTATCAGGTGCAATTTTCTCATAAATATTTTTCATATTCTCAGTCGTCAATGCAGGCAAAGAAGTTTTCATAATCATACCGTTTTTTCTAATCAACGGCGGCTCGCCAACATGCAAATGCACATCAGATGCGTCTAAAGAAATTGCCTTTTTTAAAAAATCATTTATATCCATAACAGCCATACCTTTCAGACTTATTTTCGTATTTTTTTTGATAAAAAACAACAACTTTTTCTCGATTTTTACATTTTTTAATTATAATAAAAAAGAAGTTTGGAATTGAGGAAAATATGAAAAAATTTTTGATAACGATTATCTCGTTTGCTTTGTTTACAATTATGCCAGCAAACGCAATGGTCACAGACGATACGCAAGACGGTCACGTCCAAAACAAAATTAATCAAATCGGTTTCAGGATTTTAAACTCAAACAAAATTCCATACAGAATAACATTTTTCTACAATAATAATGCGAAAACCATAAACGCTTACTCGGCGTTTTTCGACCGCAGCATAACGATTTATAAGGGAATTATCCTAATTGCGGACGACGAGGACGAAATCGCATCTGTTTTGGCACACGAAATTTCGCACAGCGTTGATGGGTATCAGGGCATTTTGAGAGGTTATTTTCAGGAGGTAAAATACCTTCTCTCCCCGAAAAAATATGAATACAAAGCCGACAAACGTGCGGTCGATTATCTCGTAAATGCAGGCTACAACCCACTTGCGATAATTGTTATGGACACAAAAATGATGTCTCAATATCGATATGACGTTTTCGGAACACACCCTCTCTCAAGTCGCCGTGTGATGGAGGTTTACGAGTATATTTACGAAAAATACCCGTCCTTCCTTGCTCACAACAAATATGCCGACAACATTTACTATCAAAATTTTTTGCTAACTTCTGAAAAAAATCGCAAAAAACTTGAAGAAAAAATTAAAACAAATTCAAAGAAACGATTGAAATATGATTAATTTTTCGGTCAAAAATTTCATCGTTTTCTCACTGTTAATCGGAATTTCGGTTAACTCAAACTGCCTTGCTGAAACAAAATCCGATAAAATTCAAGATTTTTTAGTAACTGATGATTTTGTCTCGAAAAATCAAGCACCGCAAGAAATTCAAATGCAAATGATTAATGATTTTCTAATCACGGACGATTTTGTCTCGAAAAATCAATCGCCACAAAATATTCAGCCACAAAATATTAACGATTTTTTAATAACAAAAGATTTTGTACTAAAAAACTCCACCCCGACTTTGACCACCTCAATTACTCCAAAAGAAATCAAAATTCACGATTATTTTGCAGAACAATCTCTAAAAAACTGCAAACCCTTTGTTTACAAGCAAAAGAAGTATGATTTTCAAAATGTAAATCACCTTTTTGTAAAAGTTAACTCAACAAAAATCATTTCCACCAAAACCCCGATGAACGTAGGCGACGAGGTGTTTTTCGTGGTTTCAAAAGATGTAAACTACAACGGAAAAATTATAATAAAACAAGGACAAATTGTTTCCGCAAGGGTTGAAACCATCTCCGAGAGCGGAACTTACGGTGTTGCGGCGGATATAATTCTCGGAAATTTCAAAATCGGCGATTTATCTTTGGAAGGGGAAATCAAAAAAGAAGGTTTCACGCATACTTATTGGGTTATCCCCGTTTCGCAAGCGGCTGGCTTCTTTATTCCGTTTTCAAATCACTTATTCAGATTTGTACATGGCGGGCATGCGAAAATTAAGCCGAAGGAAACCTTCGAACTTCAAATACCAGACGAGTTTTGGCTAAAGCAGGAAAAAATTTAAAATGGATAATACATTTTTTGATAACAAAATTTTGTTAAATTCCGCAAGAAATTGCCTAAAATATATTTTACGTGCATATAAAATTCCCAAAATCCACTTGCCATACTACATTTGCCCAGTTGTAAGACAAGCAATTCGAGAAGAAAACGTCAAAATGGAATTTTATCATATCGACAAATTTTTTATGCCGAAAAAAAATTTTGCCGAAGATGAATATATCCTCTATCCCAATTATTTCGGACTTTGCGATGAGCAATCAGAAATTTTATCAAAAAAAAATAAAAATCTTATTTTGGATAACGCACACGCATTTTTTGCCCCCCAAAAAGGGCTTGCAAGTTTTTCGTCTCCGAGAAAATTTTTCAACGTGAATGACGGTGGGATTTTAGAAATTAACACAAAAATTTCAGAAAATTTTGCCCAAGATGAGGACAGAACGCTTGAAATAAAAGACTTTGAGAGTTTTTGTAAAAATGAATTTTCAATCGACGACAACCCGATAAAATTTATGAGTGAAAAAACAAAAAATTCATTAAAAAACATCAATTTTGACGAAAAAATCTCAAAAAATCGCAAAATTTTCTCAAAAATTGACCAAAAATTAAAAAAAACGAACATTTTGAATTTACATCTTCTAAAAAATTCCACTCCGATGTGCTATCCATTTTTGACAGAAGATTTTGAAGAAGAGGAAAAAATTGCCAAAATGCTTGAAAAAGAAGGGATTTACCTCATAAAATACGGTTCAAATCTTCCTGAAACATACCCGGAATTTGAATTCACAAAAATTTTAATGATTCCATTGATAGAAAAAACTTCGAAATTTTTTGATTAAAATGTGCTAAAATCAAAGAAAAAGGAAAATTTATGGACGAAACAAATTTAATATCGCACTCTAAATTTTTGGATTTCAAATCCGCAAAAAGTCCCGCAGGACACGACTGGTATTACGTCAAACGCACTAACGACAAAAAAACTCACGACAGTGCCGTCGTCATTACCACCCTTGTAAAAAAAGACGGTGAATACAACTTTTTATTTTTAAAAACGAAACGTCCCCCCATCTACGGCGAAAACAAAGCCACATTTTGCATCGAGTCACCTGCCGGCTTAATCGGAGACATCGACAAGAACGAAACCCTCTCAGAGTGTGCAAAAAAGGAACTTTTAGAAGAAGCAGGAATTGAACCAGACGAAGTTTTTGTCGAACTCATAAACAGTTCCACCTCGGCCGGATTATCCTCGGAAACACTGAGTTACGTCACTGCCGTTGCCGAAAATTACGACGTCATCTCCAAACCAGTCTCAGACGGCGGAATTATTTGCGAAAGATTTTTTATCCCTGCAAAAAAAGTCCGAGACTACATTGACAATCTTGACCAAAAAGAAAATTCTGTCGCAGCAGCAACACTTTGTGGGGTATTTTTGGCACTCAAGAGATTATAATTCGTTACAATTTGACTGAAATAAAAATGTCTTGTAAACTTGGAACAGTGATGTTAAGCAGACAATTCGACATCATGTAGCAATTAATATGAGGAAAAATTATATGAAAAAAGCAGCAATGTTTTTGACGGTTTTAACAATGTTCGCAGCAGCACCTTGTTTCGCTGACGGATTGGTTTTTGACCCTGAAACATATAACGCAAATACTGAAGCAGCAATGGCTAACAAGTATAAAACTCAAGGCACATACGCATCAGCACCTGTTGACACAAAGAAAACAACCGATGTCGCAGACGTTACAACAAGACAAAACAACAATATGCAAAACGCACTGTTTGAACTCGATTCCGCTCAAGTTGACCTCAGAAATCAACTCCTCGAACAACGAGCAAAATACACCGAAATCGACAATCAATACAAAATGGTCAAAGAACAACGCAAAGTTCAAAACAAAACTGTCAAAGATTTCGAAAAAAGAATCAACAGAATTGAAAAAACTAAAAATCAAATTAGAAAAAATATGAATTTACAATAATTTTAGACAAAATGTAAAACAAAAAAATCGGGTCATTAGGCACGATTTTTTTTTGCGAAAATTATGTTAGAAAAAAATGCAATTTTAGCCCAAAATGTACGCTTTCAGTTCATCAAACGGCAAATTATTTATTTTCAAAACGTGATTTTTAAAATCCACCAACATTTTTTCAAACTCTGAATATTTTTGATTTTGGGTCAAAATTTCAGACTTAATCGCATGAATTTCCGAAACAAAAACATTTCCTTCTTCATCAACGTTAACCTTGGCAAGTCCGCAATCTGAGAGGATTTCAAGCCCTAAGCGAATAATTTCATCATCAAAAATCAAAGCACCTCTCATCGCTTTCAAAGTTGTTTTTCCACCCAAAGAAGTCAGGGTGTATTTCAACATTCCCGCCATTTTTGACAAGGTCGCCTCAATTTGTGGCGAAGAATAATTCATTAACAAAATCTCCTTCACTCCGCTCGAAATAATTTTTTTCAAAAATTTCAACGACGGTGGAGTATCAATCAAAATCGCCATATCAAAGGATTTGGGCAGATTTTCACGAGAAAAAACCTTGCCCTCTGCCTCTTCAAACTTCGAAAAATATTCCACGATATCTTTTTGCTCAGTATAAACCGCAACCGATTTTTTCGTTCTATCCAAAAAGTCTACAATCTTGTCATAGCCGCCCTTTTGGTTACGACAATCGATAACCTTCACCGCCGATTTGACTGTTTCTTTTGGTGCATTTGGAAGCACAAGGTCTTTAATCAAAAGTTGTACTGAAACTCGACCGTTAAACTCATTGATTTCAGGTGCAAAGGCTATTTTCACAGGGTCAGACTTTGTTGCATGAAGTTCAGACGTATTCCACTTAATACACTCCAAAATTTTGCCATTATCATTACAACACAACAATTTCAGATGATTTTGCAATTTGCCCATAAACTTGAAATCTGCAACATGCAAATCCTCTATCGCAAACAATGGTGCAGGATTTTCCGCCCCAAAAGGTTCAAGTTTTTTAACAGTTTTCACAAAATCAACCGTAACATCTTCCGCCGAAAGTTTCATATCAATATTCAAAATATCAGGTAAAACCTCACCGTTCGTCTGCCTTTTCACACTTTCATCAATAGCTTTTCGGACATCTTCAAACTTCACAACATTTCCGTCAAAAGAAAATCCGCCCGCAAATTCATGTCCACCGCCACCTAAAAACAAATCTTTATTTTCATTAATAATTTGATAAATATTAACACCCTGTAACCCACGACACGAGCAGCGATAAACGTCACCGTCCTTACGCATGACAAAAGCAGGTTTGACATAAGCCTCAACCAATTTTGAAGCCGTCAATCCGATAATCCCGATGTGCGTTTCCTCATCGCAAATCACAATCGAATGTTTGAACAATTCGGGAGTTTCTTTGACAATTTTATCCGCACGCTGAAAAGCCTCATCACACAAGCGTTGACGGGTTTCATTAATTTCATTCAAACTATTCGTAATCGCATCGACTTCATTTTCGTCCTCAGAAATCAGCAATTTGAATGCCGTTTCTGCACCGTGATTTTCCAGTCTACCAACAGCATTGAGCCTTGGAACGGCAGTGAATGCAACAGTTTCAGAGGTAATAGAAGAAAAATCCTTCACTCCGGCATTTTCAAAAAGCCTTGTAATCCCCAAGTTGACTTTGTTTTGGATAGATTTCAAGCCCGAATAAACAATCCGTCTATTTTCGAGTAAAAGCGGCACAATATCGCCAATCGTCCCCATTGTGGCAATTGGCAAAATTTCCTCAAAAAATTCAGAACAGCCGAATTTATTCAAAACAGCAGTTGCAATTTTCAGTGCAACGCCAGCCCCAGAGAGGTAACAGAGACTTTCGATATCACTTGAGGACAAATTTTCATCAAGTGCACCTTTCGCCTTCGGATTAATGATTGCAAAGGCTTTCGGCAATTCCTCAGGTGCTTCGTGGTGGTCAGAAATTATCACATCAGTCTTAAAAGTTTGTGCAAGATTGACCTCAGAATTATTCGAAATGCCGCAATCGACCGTTATGATTAACTTTGCCTTATGTTTTGAAATCAATTTAATAATAGCATTGTTATTAAGCCCATGATTTTCGCTATCCCTGTCAGGCAAGTAATAATCAACGTTTGCACCGATTTTTTTCAAAGTTCTATACAAAATTGCGGTACTCGTCACCCCATCTGTATCAAAATCGCCATAAACCACGATTTTTTCTCGGTTTTCGACCGCAAATTTTATTCTATCCAAAACTTTTTCAGAATCATTAAAAACCGAAAACGGCAAATAATCGTACTTTTCAGGGTTTAAAAAAATTTCGGCTTTTTCGTCTGTATCAATATTTCTTGAGAGCAACAATTTTGCAAGCAACGGATTTTCTTTTTCTAAAGAAAGGTTGCCCGCTATCTGACGGTATTTCCAAAGTTTCATAATTTTTTATAATCACCTTCTTGGTAATCATCGTCGTCGTCATCGTCCTCGCTATCCAAGTCCAAATCAGCGTCAGGGTCATCGATTTCGGGAACTTCTTTGATTTTATCGATTACCATTTTTGCCATTTCTTTGGCAACAAAAGATTGAACCTCTTCGTCAGATTCTTCAAGCAAAGTTATTGCGGTATGTAAGGTCCTATCTATGTCATACCAACGGCTATGACCCTTGCTGACCAATCCGTCATCAACCGCATCAATCAAGTCCTCAACGCTTGAATACTCACTGTATGCGAGGTTGTGTTCAATAATAATTTTGATAATATTTAATGCAACTTTAATCTGCGTCTTATCGTCTGAAAACTCCAAAGTCCGCATAGAACGAGACAAGACAGGGTCTTTGTCATACCAACGTCTGACATTTTCGCTGTATTCTTCACGCATTTTTCATACTCCTTTTCGTTAACCCTGTTTGTATGTTATTCCATATCCTGCTTTTGGGTACTTCCACACCAACGACTGCTTGTCGCAAGCAACTCTACAAGCACCACATTCTAAACAGTTTTCGAACTTCACAAGCATTCTGTCGTCCCAATCTGTCCACTCGTAAACGCCCGCCGGACATACATATTGACAACTTTTATTCTCACAAGTTCGACAGTCCTCTTTGTTCGGTACAAGGTGTGAAACCACGTCCGGAGAACTTTTTACCGTTTGAAGTTTTTCGTCTGTATTTTTGTATTCCATATTATTTTAATACTCCGATAAAGAGTTTGGCAAAATTTATAACATCTTTTATTAAACCTTTGATGTTTCTTTTTTTGACAAAATTCTTTATGAAACGTTTATACAACGATTTTTTCGGAATGTAGCCTGATTCGGTGAACATTTCAAAAAATTCGTTAATTTTTTGAGGATAAAAACTCAAGAACGAATATGAATTGTCATGAACAATTTTTACAACATCCTTATAAGTTTTCATATCTTTATAAAACGAAGTTTCCTTGAATTTTTTCTCATAAAGAGAAAGCATTTTTGCAGAAAAATCATTCTTTTCCAAAGCCTCAATCGCTGTTTGTGCAGCCAACATACCGCTCATCATCGCAATGTTCGTGCCTTCCCAATGAACATTGTCAACTAGCATCGCCGCATCGCCGACAACCATTACGCCATCGCCGTAAAGTTTCGGAATTGAGTTAAATCCACCCTCAGGAATCAAGTGTGCAGAATATTCTAAAAGTTCTCCACCCTTTATTAACGGGGCAATCGAAGGGTGTTCCTTCAACTGATTTAACAAATCATTCGGCGTCAATTTGTGTTTTTTCAACTCGTCAATATTTACCCCAAGTCCAATAGACACAGAGTTTTTGTTCGTATAAATAAATCCGAGTCCAGTAATTCCCTTCATCGGTGCACCGACAATCTCCGTCACACAGCCGCTTCCGTCCGTGAGATTAAATCTTTCCTCAATAATTTCTTTCGGCAACGAAATGACTTCCTTAACGCCAACTGCGATTTCAGAATCTTTAAGATTTTCTCTCAAGCCGATTTGCTTTGCGAGAGTAGAATTTACGCCATCAGCGAGAATTACAATATCAGCGAAAAATTCTTCTTCATCAGTTTTAATACCGACAACTTTTCCGTCATTCACAATCAATTCACGAACAACCGTCATCGGCGAATAATAAGCACCCAATTCAACTGCACGTTCAACGCACCATTTGTCCCATTTTGCACGAATTACTGTATAACTCGTCTGAGATTTTTCGTTGTTATAACTAACTGTAACGGCTGTTTCATCGTCAGTTATCATATAGCGATGGGTTTTATTAACACGTTCAATCGGTGCTTTTTCCTTAAATTCGGGATAAATATCTTTCGTCGGATAATCGTAAATTGCCCCACCAAACATGTTCTTCGCACCTGCATAAGAACCACGTTCGACAATAACGACCTGTTTGCCTGCACGAGCAAGCGTAATGCCTGCTGCGACACCTGCCACACCTGCCCCGACAATTATTACATCTGTTTTGTTTGCCGTCATGTTCTATCCCTATTTAAAATATCCTTAATTATACCTTTTTTTTTAATATTCGGCAATGTTGTAAAGTTTAACTTTTTTAAAAATTTTGCCGCAAGCAAAGTAATACATCATAATCTAATTATGAAAATAATTAAAAAACTTTTACTACCTTTAATATTAGCCACAACATTTTGTCCACAAGCCAACGCTCTTGAGATAATTTTCCCCCAATCAAATCCCTACAAAACGTCCTATCACACGACTTACATAATGGGAAATGTCAAAAAAGGTGCAGAATTAAAAATCAACGGCGAAACCACAAAAGTTTGGGCAAACGGTGCATACTGCCACATTATTTCTCCTGAAAATGGCGACCACGAATACAAATTGACAGAAACTTACACTGACGAAAATGGCGAAATTGTTACAAATGAAAAAGTTTTAAAAATAAAAAAATTGGCAGGCCCGCAAAAACCAACAACCTCTACCTCAACCCCCACTGATTTTCCAAAATTTCACCACAAGGCAAAACAACCCACAATTACCCCATACGAAAAACCAAAATTTGCCTACATCTTAACAGACGGTGCACCCACCCGTTCTTATCCGTCAACAAACGGCGATAGAATTTCCCACCTTCCGCAAAAAACAGTCGTAATCGTCGAAGGGGAATACAAAAATTGGTACAAAATCCAAACGCACACCGAACCGCTTTGGATTTACAAAAATAACGTGAAAGTCTTATATCCACTGGACAATGAACTTCTCGTCACTATCCGCCGTGCAGATATTTTTCAAGATGAAGATTTTTCATATCTCCAAATGACTTTGGATATTCCCGTTCCATTCAAACTTACAGAGAGTGGAAACGAAGTGGATTTAACCGTTTGGGGTGTTTATGACATAAGCGAACTTAACAAAGTTTTGAAAAAACAAAAAAATCAAAACTGGAAAATAAAAAAATACGACAACAATGTCCTAACTCTCTCAACCACTTGTGCCGACGGCATTTGGGGCTACGATGCAACTTACGAAAATTACACCTTAGTCCTCAAAAAAAGAAAATGCCCGATTATCTATCCAAATACCCCGTTAAAAGGCATGACCATTGCGGTTGATGCTGGTCATGGAGGAAGAGAAGCTGGCACAGTCGGTCCAACGAAAATTCCAGAAAAAGTTGTTAACCTTGCAATCTCAAAACAACTTCAAGCAGAACTCAAACGACGTGGAGCAAACGTAGTGATGACAAGGACAACCGACACCGATGTCGAAATATATTCTCGTCCGCAAATTGCAAACGACAACAACGCTTCAATCAGCATAAGTATTCACGCAAACTCCATGGTCGATGGCAATCCGCTCGAAAGACACGGCGTGAGTGTTTTTTGGTACAATGACCACGCAAAAGACCTTGCCCACAAAATCAAAAAATCAATGGTCGAAGAATTAAAACTTCGTGACGATGGAACAAGGTATGCAAGTTTCGTTCTAACACGCCCAACCATGCCCGTTTCTGTCTTGGTCGAAGTCGGCTACATGCCAAATCCTGATGAATATTTAAAATTAACGAACCCAAAATTTCAACGTCAAGCCGCAAAAGCAATCGCCGACGGACTTGAAAAATTTCTCAAAGAAAAATCAAAATCCATAGAAATTGAAGAAGGCAAAGTCTTTCTCCCTATTTTGAACAAAGGGCAAAGACGTCTTTCGGAATAATTATTTTATTTTTTGAACGTAATAAAATTCCCCAAAAGTATCATCTTCTTTGAGCAAAACCTTAGTATTCTTTTGAATCCATTGGTTTATGTTGTCCACAGAAACCTCATTGCCGTATATTTTTGAATTATAAAACCAAATACACGTTCCGACAGGAAAATCATCAAGAGTTTTATCTTCTCGCTTAGACTCATCTTTGATTCTCGAGTCATAATACCCAAAATCTTCTTCAAAATTTTGGTAAACAACATTTGTCCCGTGATATTTATGCTTTATATCATAAATGCCGAAAATGCCCTGACCTTGAAAATCAACAAAAATAATATCATCGGGTTTAACCGACTGTTTTTCCAGTTTTTTTACATATTCTTTTGCGTTTGAACGATAGAAATAATAAGGAACAGCATCACTTATTCTAACTATTTTAACTTTCACCAAAAGACATAAATTCAAAATGAAAAACAAAAAAATCAAACATTCCACAATAATATTCGAAATATCATTTTTCGTTTTCAAAAAGTCAAACGATTTCAAAGAAATAATCATCGCAAACGGCATTAACCAAAGGATTGCCCTCGATTCCACAAACGGATACAAATGGCAATAACCAAAAATTATATTTATCAAAATAGGCAATCCAAAAATAAGTATCAAAAATCGTTCTCTGAGCAATAAATAAACCATTCCGAACACAAACATTACACTCATTACAACAACCAAACAATAGCCGTAAACATACTTAGCAAAAGACTTTACCGACTCTATAGAATTAAACACGTCGCAGCCTTCCGCCCACATCGACAACCCCATCATTTCGCCTTTTAAGGTATCCAAAATCATAAGGAAAAACAAACTTAAAGAAAGCAAAATATACGGCAAAGCCATACATAACAAGTGTTTATAGTTTTTTCCTTTCAAATATTTAAACAAAAAATAAAAACAAATCGGAACAACAACAAACTCAGCAGGCAAACATATAAACCCTGACAAACCAAGAAATACTCCAAAAAGCACTGCTCTTTTGTTCGTCGTGATTTTATCTTTGACCAACAAAAAAACAAACGAAATCAAAAGAGAAAAAAACACATCAGACGAATATTGCTTAAACTCCTGTGAATAGTAAATCATAGCGTTGCTGAAAATCATACATGTCATCAAACATAACGTTGAAGATTTGAATTTAAAAACTTTATTTCCAACAAAAAACGCCAATATACAAGCCGCAAATCCAGTTATATAAGGAAAAAACCTCAATGCCGTTTCGTTCATTCCGAATAGAGAATAAATTAGTTTAAAAACGCACATCAAAAGCGGCGGACAGCATTGGTTTCCGTCCAACGGCAAAAAAAGTTGCCAAAAAGTTCTGTTTTGAATATTTAAAATCAACGCCCCTTCGTCCCCGAAAAATCCAGGTTCAAAAAGCCAAACCTTTGTGCGATATATAAATGCAAATATTGCCAAGCAAATCGCCGAAAGATAAAAAATAAATTTTCCGATTTTAACAACTTTTTCCTTCATTTTTATCTCCTAAATAACACATAAATGCCCGAAGGCTCTTTGATTTCCTGAATTATAGTATAATTATTTTTGATAAAATCATAATTTTTCAAAAACTCATCGCCGACAAACGGATACTCTGCAATGTAAATATGCACACGGCTTCCGAGGGGAATTCTTTTCACAAAGTTATCAAAATCTTCCACCTCTTCAATATTTTTATCAAAATTTATTAAATTATTATCCCTATCATAAATTCTCAAACTTGCATCACGACCTTTAGAATACACCCAATCCCCTTGTCTATATTCGGTTTCGAGGTGTTTATAAAATTCTCTTGCTGTTGACATGCAGAAATATTGGCGATTGTCCCAAATTTCTCTCAAATAACTGATATCAAACGTTTTCCATAAATTCGCCGCAACAATCAAAAAACAAAATGAAACAACACCAAAAACCTTGCCGTTCTTGTAGAAATCTACGAAATCACCCGTTTTGAAAATTAAAATCAAAAACATCGGCAACAAAAACAAAGTTTGTCTTTCGATAAAAGGATATTTTCCCGCAAAAGCAAGCAAAAGCATTACCACGCAAGGCGAAACAAAATAAATCGCTTTCAATTTATATTTCAAAATCATCAAAACAAAACCAATAACCATTAAGGCAATAAACGCCCAAAGTTGCCACGTCGAGAAATTTAGAGCCGTATGGTAATGAAAAAGATTAAAAACATCATCGTAATTATGCGGATAAAAATACCCGTTCCCAATCTCATTCCAAGCCGATTTGAGCCATTCCAAATTTGTTCTTCGAATTACGACTTCAATATAATACCAACAAGTCAAGATGCCGGCAGGCACTGACAAAATCAAGAATTTAAAAAATTTTGCTTTTGAAAAATTAAACAAAATTTTAACAAACAAAACCCCGAAAATGCCCACCAAATAAAAAATTGCACTATAAGCACTCCACGAGGCAACTCCTGATAAAATTCCCCACAGAACCGCCTGTTTATAAGACATTTTGTCGAACGATAAGTAAAAAACCGCAATCGAAATCAAAAGTGCAACAAAAAAATCCGTCGCATAAAATTTGTAATATTGCGTATAAAACAACAGATTTTCGTTAACTGCAAGAATCGCCAAAGGAATCAAAAACAGAAACGGAGTTTTTAAAACCTTCTTCGAAAGTACCGCCATTGCTAGCAAAGCCAACACCGATGCCATAAACGGCAAAAATCGAAAAGCAATCTCATTTAGCCCAAAAATCCAATACAAAGGTTTTGTCAAAGCAAAAAACATCGGCGGAGAATATTCAGCCTCAAGTCCTCGCCATATCGGATATTTTCCGTCTAAAATCCCGAAAGCATTGCGAATAAGAGCATCTTCGTCCACCCAAAACGACAAATCAGTCTGCCAAACTTTCCACCTCAAAACAATCCCTGCCAAAATCACAATCACGGCAAAAATTATTTCAAAAACTCCAACAAAATTTATCTTTTTTTCGCTCATAAACCGATTTTATCACGAATTCCCCTAAAAAACTCACTCAAGACAATAGAAAAAAATAAATATTTATCTTATAATTAAAAAAAAGAAAAATTTATGGCAAATTTTATAAAAAACACATTAGAAGAGTTGAAAACCTTTGCGGTTAAAGGGAATGTCACCGACATGGCAGTCGGTATAATTATCGGTGCAGCCTTTGGAAAAATCGTCGATTCAATGGTAAAAGACATCATAATGCCGCCATTGGGCTGGTTAATGGGAAAAGTTGATTTCACAAACTTGTATTTGACATTGCCGAACAATAACGGCGAAATTATCAAATATCCTTCACTCGAAACCGCCCAATCAGCAGGTGCTGTCACAATCAACTACGGCGTTTTCATCAACTCACTTATAAGTTTTTCCATCGTAGTTGTTGCTGTATTTATCCTGATTAAAGCAATAAACAAACTCAAATCGCTTGCAGTAAAAGAATGTGAAAAAGAAGAAGCAATCACGACAAAAACATGCCCGAAATGTTTTTCGACAATCAACATCAAAGCGACCAAATGTCCTTGTTGCACAAGCGATATCGAGTAATCAAAAGTTTCGAATGAATAATTCAAAAATCAAATATTTTTATGAGAAAAGATTTTTGATGAATTTGCCAACTTTTGTTTTAGGTTGATAGCCATCATTATTTTCGGTAATCATATTGCCGCTACTACTTGTGATGTGGCTTTCAGGCTTTCCAGGGGTCAAATCTGTTATAGAAACTTGGTTTGAATTTTCCAAGAATTTATCTTTCGGGTAAGTGATTGTATTTGACGAATCCCAAGGGTTAACGACATAAACGTTATCCTCATCAACACCAACGATACTGTATGCGTGACCAGTCGTGATAGAACCGATACTTGCATCTTTTTCTTTAAATGTGCAATTCATGATGTACTTGTTCGAACTATCTCCATACGTTTCGAGCATATCGTTTATGGCTTCAGGATTTCTGGAAACAAATTCCGATTTTTGTCCTGTAAGATAATAAATTGCCTCATCAATTTGACCGCCTTTGAGAGGGTCATCAACGGTTGCATCTTTGCCAGCTGTTCTGGACAAATCACGTCCGTTTTTAACATAATCGCCTGAAGCAATCAATTCGCTTCTGTAATCTCCTATAGCCTTTTCGATAATGTTCATATCGGTGTCGCCAGTAGCATATTTCATGCTTGGAGTTGAATATTTGTTGTCGATGATTTCTTTTGGTGAATATGTGTAAGATTTTCCAACCCCAATGAGGTTAACGGTTACACTGCCATCATCATTTTTTTGAATAGCATTATCAATGTATGCTTGACCGTATACAGATGTTCTCAATGAGTTTGTGCCAGCCAAAACCCAGCAGTCATTCATGCCCGAACCTTGCTTAGTATCTTCGATTTTGCCATTTATATCATAATTGTATTTTTCTTCGTGAGAAACTAATTTGTTATCGTCACCGTAAACATTCGTGCTGGTTGTGAGATATGTTTTTGTGCTAACAGTTCTTGAGCCATCATCGTTGTAAACCGTTGAAGTTTCTCTGTTTTGCGTTTTATCTAAGTTTGAATTATAGGTAAGATTTGTAATTCTACCTTGGTCGTCAATTTCTTTTGTTGAAGTTGCTTTTGCTTGATAGTAATACGAAATACCACTTTTTGAACCGTCATCATTTGCATTTTCGACGTATTTTGAGGTCATGTTACCTTTTACATCGTATCTTAATTTTGTAACATCACCATTTTCGTATTGAAATTCTTTTTCTAAACCTTTGTCAATAAACGACGCATTAACAGATTCCATTGCGTTTTGGTACAAAATTTCCAAATCAGTGGTGGAGAAGTTTTCATCATCTTTCGATGCTAATTCTTCTGTACTAAGTGCCGCAACAGCCTTCAATTCTTGTTCAGTAACGACACCATCACCATCTGCATCTAAGGCATTGAAGATATTTTCAGCACCGAATTTTTGGACACCTTTAATTGTCGAAGTCGGCATGCCTTTTACACTTGCAGTGTGTGCTTTGTATTTTTCAAGAGCCTCTTCTTTTGTGCCGAGGAAAATGCTACCCTTAATAGATTGATTACCTTTAACACTCGAATTTTGACCATTTCCAAGGTTGGAAATCGCATTTCTGTACTCCTCACTGTTTTTTCCTTGAAGAGTAAACCATTCTTTAGAATATTTTCTTATACCATCCATATTTTAGTAACTTTCACCACACTATATTCTTATTATCGACAGAAAATTATTTTTCTTTAATAAAAAAAAATTTTTTGTTAACAAAAAGACAAAATTGGAAAAAATTGCACAGAAAATTTGTGCAACAGTACCGATAACACTATTAGTGTTATCCTCTGAATAGGGGGGTTGAAAGAAGTTATTAGTATGTTATAATATAAATATGTTAAGTATAATGCTTTCAAATATTAATTCTTTTTCATCTGACACATGACGTGGCAGTCGGCATTGAGCATTTATTTTTTGGAATAAAGTAGAAATAGAATAAGAAAGCAGGTTTTTGCATGAAAAGAAGTACAACGGCTTTTGTGGCTGCGTGGTGTGTACTCTCTGTAATATGCACTTTAGTTATGTTCCATTTAACAATGGCAGACAACACAAAATTGACTCAATTAATTTTAGCAAATTCATTATTTTTGGTAGCAATCGGCGTATTTTTCATAGTATACCGTGACAAAATTGGAATTTTGCTCGGAAATTATAAAAGAGAAAAAGAAATTTAATAAAAAATTAAAATCCTTAACAAAATATCAACTCGGGTATAGTCTTTTTTTGAAAAAAGGCTATAATTGAAGAATGAAAAAAGTTATTGCATACGTTCACACTCACTGGGATAGGGAGTGGTATAGGGAATTTGAAGAGTTCAGACTTCGACTGATAGAGGTTGTGGACGAAATTCTCGAAAGATTGCAAAGTGGGGACTTGCCCGAATTTTATTTTGATGGGCAAACCATTGCAATAGAGGATTATCTCGAAATTTACCCAGAAAAAGAAGATTTGATAAAATCGCTTATCAAAAAGAAAAAACTGTTTGTCGGACCATTTTGTTGCTCCGCCGACCAGTTTTTGACGTGCGGCGAAAGTTTAATCAGAAATTTGTCTTTCGGATTAAAAAAATCTTTCGAATGGGGCGAAAAAGAGTTCATCGCATACCTTTCGGACACTTTTGGACATTGCGTTTCGATGAACGAAATTTTGAAAACGGCAAACCTTGATAAAGCCGTAATGTGGCGTGGAATTGGCGATTTTCCTGCCGATTTGACGTGGAATGACATCAAGACAACAAACCTTCTTCAAGGTTATTTTAACGATTTTTTAAATTGCGACCTCGATTTTGATAAGAAAGCGGAAGGCTTAAAAAAATATCTCGACAAAATCTCCGCAAAATCAGGCGAATACGTCCTTTTGCCGATTGGTGCAGACCATTTGAAGGCTTGCGATAATTTAAAAGAATTGATTTGTAAACTCAATGATAAGTTCAAGAATGAGTATGAATTTGTCATTTCAAATCCACTTGAATACTTCAAAAAAATCAACGACGAAGATAGAATTACCGTCAAAGGCGAATTTTTAAATAACGATAAAACCTTTATATTACAGGGGGTTTACTCCACAAGGAACGACATAAAACAGGCAAATGCACGTTGTGAAAGAAAACTTTGCGAAGCAGAAATGTTTGATGCAATAAATTCAACATTTTTCCACAAAAAATCTCGACAACCTCAAATTGACTACGCTTATAAAACTTTAATCAAAAACCACGCTCACGATAGCATTTACGGCTGCTCGACAGATAAAGTTAGCAGAGAAGTTTTGACTCGATTTGAAAAAGTCGAAGAAATTGCCGACGGGGTCAAAAAGCGTTGTGTCAGAGACCTTTCGAGCGATAGCGGAATAGTTGCACTGAATTTGTCAAACAGTAATTTTGCCGGAATCGCAACAATTAAAACGACAAAAAAATTGCCAACGTCTTTAAATGCGGTCAAAATCGGTAAGGAACGTGGATTTGCGGACGAAATTCTTTACAATCCAAACAAAATTCCCGTAACAGAGGATTACACCGATATTATGGAATATGCGGTTAATTTGAAAAATATTCCCGAATTTTCGACAAAAATGATTACGAAAAATGATATTTTTGACGAAAATGACATAAAAATCGGCAAAAATTCGATTGAAAATGAAAATATTAAAATTAAAATCGACAAAAATAAACTTGTTGTCACGGATAAGAAAAATCAAAAAATTTATGGCGATTTCATAAAATTCACAGACATCGCAGACATAGGCGACAGTTACAATTTCGCCCCTTTAAAAGACGATAAAAAAATTGTTTCAAAAATAAAATCATTTAAAATTGAGGACAAAAAATTTCTTGCAATTTTGAAAGTTGTCTTTGAAATAAAAATCCCCGAAAAGACTACTGATAAAAGACGTTCAATTGTTTCGCCAAAGCACGACATCGAAGCAAGATTTGCCCTCGGTTCGGGTGCAAAATTTGTCAAAATCGACTTAAATTACGAAAACAAATCAAAAAATCATAAACTACAAGTAGTATTTGACCTCAAAAAACCAGTCTATGAGACGATTTCAGAGGATTTGTACAAAACTATCAAGAGGAATTTTGACCCAAATTATGATTTAAACGACAAAATCCCAGCCCCGAGAGGAATTGAACTCAAACAAAACACAATGCCGATAAACAGGTTCGTCTACTCCAACGGCGTCGGAATTATCACAGACGGATTGAAAGAAATTGAAATAGCCCAAAATACCCTTGCGATAACTCTTTTAAGAGCAACAGGAATTATTTCAAATCCGAAAAATCCAGCAAGAGGAACGCCAGCAGGACCTCCGATTGAAACGCCTGAACTCCAGATGTTGGGCGAACAAAGGGCAACTTTTGCGTTTTCATTCACGGAAAAAGCGGAAAATCTTTATAAAATTTGCGATGAAATTTTCAATCCGCCGATTTTGTTTTTCGGAAACTTAAAAAATCAGCAATTTATCGTAAAGGACAATGAGAATATCAAGGTTACTGCGATTAAAAAATCAGTCTCAAACGACCTGATAGTAAGGCTTGTCAATTATTCAAACGAAAAAGAACTTTGCACAATAAAATGCAAACAACTTTTCGAAACGAATTTAACGGAGGAAAAATCTTGTCCAACGAATAATATTTTGTATTTTAACCCACACGAAATCAAAACGGTCAAAATCCAACCATAACAAAGAAAGCGGACAATTTTCGAACAAACATCAAAAAACCGATTAAAATATTGATTGTTTTTTCGGATTGAGTCGTTATTATTGAATTATGAGAATAATCGGAATAGACCCTGGCACAGCAATCGTAGGCTACGGGGTAGTTGATTACATTGACGGAGAATGTAACCTCGTAACATCGGGGTCGATTCAGACGGACAAAAATTTGGACGACGCATCGAGGCTTTGCGAGATAGAGAGCGACTTGATGGTGCTTTTGGAGATGTATAAGCCAGATGTTGCGAGCGTTGAAAAATTGTTTTTCTTCAAAAACCAAAAAACGATTATTACGGTTGCACAAGGTAGGGGCGTAATCCTTGCCACGCTTGCAAAATGCGGTGTTAAAATTTTCGAATACACCCCTTTGCAAATCAAAATGTCGATTACGGGCTACGGAAAGGCAACAAAGCCTGATGTGGCAGAAATGGTCAAAAAATTGATTAATTACACCGTTTTTCCGAAATTAGACGATAGTGCAGATGCAATAGCAATGGCAGTTTGCCACGTCAGAAGCAGTGAGGTTTAAATGACTTACATAAAAAATTTATCAATAATTTCGTTAATTTTTGGAGCAATTTCAGGCTTTTTGGCACTTTTGCCGATTTTGGGGATAATTATTTTGTTGATGCTGATTTTCTGCTCATCGTTCATAATTATCACCTTTATGAAAAAATTTTCCCTGATACCGCCCCCTAACGAACAAACGGGCATGCTTTGGGGTGGAATTTCAGGATTTTTAACCTTTATCGGATTTTCGGTAATATTTTTACCATGTTCATTTGTACTTTCGTTGATTTTTAAATTTTCATATTTCACGGGAGTCGGAATGATAATGAAAAGCGGATTTTCAGTAATGATAATGCTCGTGTTGTTTTTGGCGGTATTATGCGGAATGATGAATGCGTTTGCAGGACTTGCATCAGTTTATTTTTTCAACAACTCACAATCGTCAATGCTCCCACAAAAAGACGTTAAAGACGTCAAATTCAATTTAAACATGAAAAAAAGGAAATAATTTATGTCATTTAATTCAAAAATCAAAACCATAGAATGGGTCGACAACGTTTCAAGAATGATTGACCAAACAATTTTGCCAAAAGAATTCAAATTGGTTGACATCAAAACTTGCGAAGAAATGTACGACGCTATCAAAACGATGATTGTAAGAGGTGCTCCGGCAATAGGAATTGCGGGTGCTCACGGGGTTGCCCTCGCCGCTATCGAGGCAAAAAAATCAGTTCAAAACAGAAAAGATTTTGACAAAATTTTGAAAGAAAAAGGCGAATATTTGAAAAGTTCAAGGCCGACAGCCGTAAACCTTATGTGGGCAGTCGACAAGCAACTCGAACTTTTGAGCGAAGATTGCTCGATTGACGAAATTACCCAAAAACTCATCGACAACGCAATCGTTATGGAAAACGAGGACATCGAAATTAACAAAAGAATGGGCGATTTCGGGGCAGAAATTGTTCCCAAAGGTGCAACAATTCTCACTCACTGCAACGCAGGTGCATTAGCAACTGTCGGCTACGGAACGGCTTTGGGCGTAGTTCGTTCGGCTTATGCAAAAGACCCGACAATTAAGGTTTTCGCAGACGAAACTCGTCCCCGTCAACAAGGTGCAAGACTTACAACGTGGGAATTAACCGAAGACGGAATAGACACAACTCTTATCACGGACGGAATGTGTTCATATTTTATGAACAAAAAAATGATTGACGTTGTCATCACAGGGGCAGACAGAATTGCTGCAAATGGCGATGCTGCGAACAAAATCGGCACATACACAGTCGCAATTTCCGCAAAATACCACAACGTCCCATTCTACATCGCCGCACCGCTCTCCACGATTGACCGCACAATTAAATCAGGAAAAGAAATCAAAATCGAAGAACGTAACCGTGAAGAAGTCACACACATCAACGGCGATTGGATTTGTTCGGAAAAAGTTAACGTAATAAACCCAGGCTTCGATGTTACGCCAAATGAACTCATCGCAGGCATTATCACCGAAAAAGGTATCTTGAGACCACCTTTTGAAAAATCTATCAAAAAAGCATTTGAAGAATAAAAACAAAGGGCTTCTTAATGAAGCCTTTTTTGTTGCGAACATTGATTTTGTTAAAATATTTTTCGAGAAAATTTTTTGTAGTATAATTTTTATATTGCTGAAAATTTGGAAGGTGAAAAATGAGAAGAGTAGTTGTCACAGGCACAGGCTGCGTTTCGCCGTACGGTTGCGGAACGGAAAAAATTTGGAACGCCGTAATCAACGGAAAAAGTTGCATAAAACCATTTACATTTGATGTGCCGACACAAATCGTCAAATTTGGCGGAGAAGTCACTGAACTCAACTACGAGGGCATTTTGACCGACAAAGAAGCAAAACGCTGGGACGATTTCATTTTGTATTCCCTCGTTGCAACGATGGAAGCCGCAAAACAGGGCAATTTTGACATGTCAAAAGAAAATCCCTTCAAGGTCGGAGTCATTGTAGGGTCGGCACTTGGCGGACTTTACTCAATGCAAGAAAACCACAAAGTTATGCTCTCAAGGGGCTATACAAAATGCTCACCGTTTACAATTCCGACAATAATTCCCAATATGGCATCGGGCAAAGTTGCAATAAAATTAGGTGCAAAAGGGCTCTGTAAAGCCGTTTCCTCTGCCTGTGCAACAGGTGCACACGCAATCGGTGATGCTTACCGCTCAATCGTTTGGGGCGATGCGGACGTGATTTTTGCAGGCGGAACAGAATCAAAAATGTGCGACTTTGGAATCGGTGCATTCACAAGTGCTCGAACACTCTCGAAGCGAAATGATGCCCCCGAAAAAGCCTCACGACCATTCGACAAAGACCGTGACGGTTTCGCCGTTGCCGTAGGTTCTGGAATGTTACTTCTTGAAGAATACGAACACGCAAAAGCAAGAGGAGCAAAGATTTTAGCCGAAATAGTCGGTTACGGACAAAGTGCCGATGCCTACGATATGGTTGCACCCGACCCTGAAGGAATTGGTGCAGAATACGCCATTCGAACCGCTTTGGACAATGCAGGCATCACTCCCGAAAACATCGACTATATCAATGCCCACGGAACAAGTACCGTTGCGGGCGATATTGCAGAATCAAAAACTATCGAGAGAATTTTTGGCGACAAAGAAAAAAACAAAAATCTTTTAGTAAGTTCAACAAAATCAATGACAGGACACTTGCTTGGTGCAGCAGGTGCAGTTGAGGCAATTTTTGCCGTAAAATCTATCCAAAACGACCTCGTTCCTCCGACAATCAACCTTGAAAATGTTGACGAACGTTGCGGAAACCTCGACTATGTGCCGAATTTTGTAAGAAAGCACGAGGTAAATTATGCAATGTCAAACTCATTCGGGTTTGGCGGCTGCAACGCTGTTTTGATTTTCAAAAAATATGGCGAATAATTTTCATCACTCGCCATTTTTAAAACAGAATTATTGTTCAAAAAAGGCTTCAGGAGGCAATTTCGGTGTTTCAACCTCGGCTATGACTTTATAAATTCCTTCAACCTCTTTATAAGACATACCTTGTTCGCAACGGGCAGAAAAATAGCCGCTTTCAGCCCCAAAGTACATCACATAAATTTTGTCACCATTTCTGCGAACGTTTAAATTTACCCCGTTATCGAGCGTAAACACATCATTTTGAGGATATTTGTTATAATCACCACTGTTGTCACCACCGTTGATTTCCTCTTGCGATTTTCGAACAGTAACATATCTTACTTCGTCAAGCGGATAGGTAATTTCAACCATATTTTTCATCGCTCTGACGGTGAAATTTGAAAGCACCAAAGGAAAATTGAATCCTGCAATTTTTGCAGCCTGTTCAAGGTTGTCATTACAATCTTGCCAAGGGTTTGGCATCTGTGCCATTTGAGAAATATTTTTATCAGCGACAGTGCAACCGCAAAGTGTCATAGAGATTGCAAAAACAGATAAAATTTTCGTAAAATTGTTCAAAATTTTCATACTCAATCCTCATTTTTTAAATAATGATAACTTTTTGCAAAAAAAATTTCAATAAAAAAACCACCCTTTCGAGTGGTTTTTTATTTGCCCCGGGCCGGACTTGAACCGGCACTGAGTTTGACCCCAATCGGATTTTAAGTCCGACGCGTCTACCATTCCGCCACCGGGGCGTAAGGTTTGTATATTAAGAATATATCAAAAATTTTTAATTGTCTATATCTTAATCAACTTTTGTTAAAAATTTATATGTTTTTTTATTAATTTTTCCGATTTTTTTGTTTTTTTGTTGTTAAAAAATACATTGTCATGCTATGATATTTTTACAATAAACGGAATAGTATCAAATTTTATAAAAAATTGAATAAAAACTGTTTATAACCTGCTCAGCAAGTGACTTTTGAGGTTGAAAGAACTTCAAAAAAGACTTGTGGGCATGCCGATGAAATTAATTTTTCATTGACTCCCGAAATGGGGCATATTAGTGAAAGAACGAGGTATAGGACAATCGAATTATCAGAAATCGTATTTTATTCATTAACTCTGCTTTTCGCTCTTATGGCTTACTTGATGTATAAAAAATACACAAGAGTTGCCGAAGAGAATATGAATATTCTCAAAAAAGACTCGGAAAGAGAATCTGCGATTAAGAAAGAAGCCTTGATTGCCGCAAAAGAAGCCGTAAAATCAGAACGTGAACGCTTAATCGAAGAAACCAGAGATCGTCGTCAGGAATTTTCAAGAACTGAAGAAAAATTGACAAAACGTGAAAATTCTATTGAGGACAAATTACAGTCTATTGCTGAAAGAGAAGCAAAGATTGACAAACAAAAAGACGAACTTGTTGAAAAAGAAAATGAACTTGCTGATTTGGAACGTAAGCAAATCGCAGAACTCGAAAGGGTTTCGGGCTTATCAGCAGATGATGCAAAAACTCTTCTTTTGGACAAGTTGCGTGCAGATTTGCAACAAGAATCGAACCAATTAATTCGTGAAAACGAAATGAGAATCAAAGAAGATGCTGTCCAAAAGGCAAAAGAAATTTTGACAACCGTAATGCAACGCTGCTTGATTGACCAAGTCGTTGAATCAACGGTTTCGGTCGTACAACTTCCTTCAGACGAAATGAAGGGACGTATCATCGGTCGTGAAGGTCGTAACATCAGAACTTTGGAAACTTTAACAGGCGTTGATTTCATCATTGACGATACTCCTGAAGCGGTTGTATTGTCTTGCTTTGACCCTGTTAGACGTGAAATTGCAAAAACTGCATTGGAAAAATTGGTTCTTGACGGACGTATTCACCCAGTCAGAATCGAGGAAACCGTCGAACGTGCAAAAGAGGAAATCGAACAAAAGATTTTCCACGAAGGTGAAAGTGCCGCAATGGATATGGGCATTATGAACTTGCACAAAGAGTTAATCAAAACACTCGGTCGACTTTATTACAGAACTAGTTACGGTCAAAATGTTTTGAAACACTCTTTAGAAGTCGGTCACATTGCAGGAATGATTGCTGCTGAAATCGGTGCAGACGTTGCAATTACTAAAAGAGCAGGCTTGCTCCATGATATAGGAAAAGCAGTTGACCAAACTCAAGAAGGTACTCACATCGAATTGGGTGTTGAACTTGCAAGAAAATATGGCGAAAAAGAAGCCGTAATCCACGCAATCGAAGCACACCACGATGATGTTACCGCAAAAACAATCGAAGCAGTTTTGGTTAAACTTGCCGACGCAATCTCAGCAGGTCGTCCCGGCTCAAGACGTGATACCCTCGAAATTTACATCAAACGTTTGCAAAAACTTGAAGAAATTGCAACAAGTTACGAAGGTATCAAGCAATCGTTCGCTGTTCAAGCAGGACGTGAAGTTCGAGTCATCGTTCAACCTGAAAAATTTGACGATACAACTAGTGCAAAATTGGCAAGAGACATTGCAAAACGTATCGAAGACGAACTTGATTACCCTGGACAAATCAGAGTTACCGTTGTAAGAGAAGTTCGTGTTACGGAAGTTGCAAAATAAAAAACAGTGTAAGAAAGCGGTATTTCGTGCCGCTTTCTTATTATTTTGAGAGCGGATTATGACAAAAGATACAAAATTAAAAATTGTGTTTTTCGGAGATATGGTCGGAAAGTCGGGCAGGTACGCCGTTTGTGATTTTTTGGCAGAAAAATCTTCTGAATTTGATTTTGTCATTGCAAACGTTGAAAACGCCTCTCACGGTTTCGGCTTGACCGAAAAAAATTACAATGAATTGTCCGAATACGGCATCGATTGTATGACTTCGGGCAATCACATTTGGGACAAAAAAGATATTTTTGAATACATTGACAGGGCGGAAAAATTAATCCGTCCCGCAAATTACCCCGAACCAATCGGAAAGGGTTATAGAATTTTTGAAACACCGAAAGGAAAAATCGGTGTAATTAATTTATTGGGCAGAACTTTTATGCCGACGTTCGATTCCCCGAGATATGTGGCAGAGAAGGCTATCGAGGAAATTAAAAAAGAGACGAACGTAATATTTATAGATTTTCACGCAGAAGCGACAGCAGAAAAAATGTGTTATGCAAAATATCTGTCAGATTTTGGAGTAAGTGCTTTGGTTGGCACGCATACGCACGTTCAAACGGCAGACGAAACGATTATGAACGGACGAACCGCATATATTTCAGATGCAGGATTTTGCGGAGACACAGAAAGTATCATCGGAATGGACTATGAATCCTCAATTAAGCACATGTTAACAATGCTTCCCTACCGTTTCGAAGTAGCAAATTCGGGCAATGTGTGCATCAACGGCGTAATTATAACGGTTGATGCAATCACGGGAATTGCCGAAGATATTGAAAGAATTAATTTAAAAAAGACATTATAAGGAAATAAGAAAATGAGAGGCTAAAAGTGAAAATCGATTTACACATTCACACCACTTATTCAGACGGTGTATTTTCGCCTGAAAAAGTCGTTGATGCTGCGATTGAAGCGGGATTGGATGCTATTGCCATAACCGACCACGACAATGTCCTGTCGTACCCTGTGGCAAAGGCTTATCTCGACAAAATTCAAGTCGAAGATACCCCAAAACCATTGATTTTAATCCCTGGGATTGAAATTAATACAATGTATAAAGGCTATGAAGTCCACATTTTGGGCTACTTTATGAACTTGGAAGATGCGGATTTGCAACGTGTCATAAAAATGCAACAAGCCGCAAGAATTAAACAAACAAAGGAAATTTTGAGACTTCTTGCAAAAAAAGAAGGTATCAAAATCGATATTGAAGATATCCAAAAAACCGTATCAGAAGGCGGAAGCATCGGTCGTCCACACCTTGCCAAAGCAATCAGCCAAGCAGGCGGAACGGCAAGCGTAGTCGAGGCTTACAACAAATATATCAACAGCAAATCGCCCGTTTACGTCCAAAGAAAAACCGTCACGCCGCACGAAGCCGTCGAAACGATTTACGATGCAGGCGGAATCCCTGTATTTGCACACCCTTACGACGTTGAAATCGCAGAAAGTTTGACAAAAGAACTCATAAATTACGGCTTGCGAGGACTTGAAGCCTACCACCGCAAACATTCTCCAGCAATGGTCGAATATTTTTCAACCTTGGCGGAAAAATACGGCTTGATAATGACTGGCGGTTCGGATTTTCACGCTCCGCACCCACAAAACGGCAACATTATTTTAGGCAAAAGTTTCATTCCTGACTGGGTTTACGGCAAACTCATCGAGGAGAAAAAACGGTTAGATATGGCATAATGGAAAAAGGGTATTCTCTTATCGAATTGTTGATGTTTCTTTTCATTGTCGCAATCATCGTTGTGGCACTGTTTCCGCTGACCGTCGTCGAAAAAGACCAAGCACAAAGAATAGCAATTTGGAAAGATTTTTACCCTGAATTAATTTATGCACAAGATTTGTTCAAAAACAAAGAATCGCAAGTCATTAAGGCATACGAAACCACCCCCTATCTTGAACCGGACGTCTATTTTCAAGAATTCACAAAATTCATGCCCGTAAAAGATGGCAAAATTATCAATAATAAAAATTATCGCTATCGATATCTCAACGGACGAAGAGTTAAAAAATCATCAAAATATTACTCTCACCAATTTGTTGAACTCGAAAACGGTATTATTATTGGATTTGCAGGCTTGGAAAGAGATGCCGACAACGTAAAAAATTCCCCGATTGGCTTGTTATTCGTTGATATTGATGGCAAAAACAAACGCCGAAACTTTTTGGGCAGTGACATTTTTGTCGTAAATGTATACGCTGAAAGAATCGAACCTCTTGGAGGAAACCTCTCAAGACAAGATATGAAAGAGGATTGCTCTCCCGTTGGAACAGGACTGAATTGTGCAGCATACTACCTTTACGGTGGAGTTTTTTAGAAAAGGAAAATTATGTTTGAATGGTCATTAGAAAATTTAATTAAAACTTGTTTTTATTTAGCGTGCTTTTTTACCGTCATCGGCGTGGCAAAATTCACCGTTTTTGCAGTCAAAATGCTCCGATTGAAAATCCAAAATCAACAAATCGAACCGAGTTTCTTGTTTGACGAAGTCTACACATTCCAATCAATTACGGCATTTTTCATCGGGTTTGGCTGGCTCGGATATTTTTTGTTAACCCAACATAAAGCCTCTGTGTCATATTGTATGATTTCAGCGACAATAGCCGGTTTTATCTGCTTACAAATTTCTATCAAAACAATGTTTTCAATGAAAAAGAATTTGTTCAAAAAACAACCACAACAAGAAAATAACGAAGAATTTGCTGAAAAAATTGAACAAGAAAAAATAAATGAATAATTTACTGGATTGCCACGAGTTGTTTATCACTTCGCTCCGCTAAGTTTAGGTTTATTCAATAATTGTCATACTAAGCCTTTAGGCGAAGTATCTATAAAAAAATATTTTCCAACAAAAAAGCGGTCGGTGAAAATCACCAACCGCCTTTTTAGAACTTTCTACCAAAAACTATTTGTTTTCGATAACTGCTTGTGCAGCAGCAAGTCTTGCTTGAGGAACTCTGAATGGTGAGCAAGATACATAGTTCAAGCCGATTTTATGGCAGAACTTAACTGAATCAGGGTCACCACCGTGTTCGCCACAAACACCGCCTACGAGGGCTGCGTTCTTAGCCTTACCTTTTTCCATAGCCAATTCGATTAATTGACCAACACCTTTTTGGTCTAATGTTACGAACGGGTTAGAAGGCAAGATTTTTTGTTCAACGTAGTTCTTCAAGAACTTACCTTCAGCATCGTCTCTTGAGTAGCCGAATGTCATTTGTGTAAGGTCGTTTGTACCGAATGAATAGAATTCTGCGTATTCTGCGATTTCGTCAGCTGTTAATGCAGCTCTCGGAATTTCAATCATTGTACCGAATTTGTATTCAACTTCAACGCCCTTTTCAGCCATAACTTCTTTTGCAACTCTTACGAGGATTTCTTTTGCAACTTTAAGTTCGTTAACGTGTCCGATAAGCGGAATCATTACCCAAGGTTTAACTTCATAGCCTTCCTTCTTCAAGTCGCAGCATGCTGAGAAGATTGCTCTAACTTGCATTTCGTTGATTTCAGGGAATGTCAAGCCTAAACGGCAACCTCTCAAGCCCATCATCGGGTTAGATTCTGACAAACCTTCTACGATTTCGAGCATTTTTTCGTCTTCCGCATAATCTTGTTTCAATGCTTTCTTAGTTGCAACTTTTTCGATAAGTTCAACTTTTGAAGGCAAGAATTCGTGAAGCGGAGGATCGAGAAGTCTTACTGTCAACGGTTTGTCGCCTAATGCTTTGAACATTGCATAGAAATCGTTGTATTGCATCGGGAGCAAATGGTCGAGTGCTTCTTTTCTTGCTTCTGGAGTACCTGCGATAATCATCTTTTGTACCCAAGGAAGTCTGTCAGGATCCATGAACATGTGTTCAGTTCTGCAAAGACCAACACCTTCAGCACCAAACTTCAATGCGTTTTCGATATCTTTCGGAGTATCAGCGTTTGCTTCAACTTTCATTGTTTTGATTTCGTTAACCCAAGTGAAGAATTTTTCGAAGTCTGAATCGATACCTGCTTCAACAAGTTCAATAGCACCTTCCATAACTTCACCGGTACCACCGTCTAATGAAATAATATCATCTTTGTGGAATACAGTGCCGTCTGCACAAGTGATTGTTTCTTTTTCGAGGTTGATTGTCAAATCTTCACAACCTGAAACGCACGGTTTGCCCATACCTTTTGCAACTACTGCTGCGTGAGATGTAGCACCACCTCTGAGTGTCAATACACCTTGTGCAACTGCCATACCGTGAATATCATCAGGGCAAGTTTCGATTCTTACGAGGATAACTTTTTCGCCCTTAGCACCACGTTCTGCTGCTTCTTCTGTATCGAATACGATTTTACCAACTGCTGCTCCGGGAGATGCGTTTACACCTTTTGAAACCTTGTGAGCGTGTTTTACTGCTGCAGGGTTGAAGCAAGGAAGCAATACTTGGTAAACTGAATATGGGTCAACCAATTTGATTGCTTGTTCTTTTGTTACAATGCCTTCTTCGTGCATATCAACTGCGATTTTGATTGCTGCTTTTGCAGTTCTCTTACCGTTTCTTGTTTGAAGAATCCAGAGTTTTCCTCTTTCAATCGTAAATTCCATATCTTGAACATCGTGATAACCGTTTTCAAGTTGTTTTGCGATTGCAACATATTGCTTGTAAAGTTCAGGCATATCTGTTTCGAGTTCAGCGATTTGTTTCGGAGTTCTGATACCAGCAACAACGTCTTCACCTTGTGCATTTACCAAATACTCACCGTAGAATTTGTTTTCGCCTGTTGCAGGGTTTCTTGTAAATGAAACACCTGTTGCACAGTCGTTACCCATGTTACCAAATACCATTGTTTGTACGTTTACTGCTGTACCAAAATTATGGTCGATTTTGTTCATGTTTCTGTAAGCAACTGCTCTCGGGATATTCCATGAACGGAATACGGCTTCGATTGCTTCTTGAAGTTGTACGTAAGGATCTTGCGGGAATTCTTTGCCCGTTACTTCCTTAATTACGTTTTTGTAAATCGGAATAAGTGACATCCAGCCTTCTGCTGAAATTTCTGTATCAGACTTAACGCCTTCTCTTTCCTTAACTTTTTCAACTTCTGATTCAAAGTATTTTTGTCTGTCCATTTCCCAAGCAACTGAACCGAACATAGTTAAGAAACGACGATATGAATCGTAGCAGAATCTCGGGTTATTTGTTAATTTAACCATTGCTTCTACTGTTTCATCATTCAAACCTAAATTCAAGATGGTTTCCATCATACCGGGCATTGAAACTCTTGCACCTGAACGTACTGAAACCAATAACGGGTTTGTTTTATCTCCGAACTTTTTACCTGCTTGTGCTTCGACTTCAACGAGTGCTTTTTTTACTTCGTCCATCAAGCCTTCGGGCATTTTGTTTCCGTGGTTGATGTAGTCCATACAAGTTTCTGTCGTGATAGTCAATCCAGGAGGAACAGGCAAACCTAAGTTGGTCATTTCTGCCAAGTTAGCACCTTTACCACCAAGGAGTGCACGCATGTCGGCATTTCCTTCTTTGAAAAGCCATACTCTTTTTTCAGTCATATTTTTTCTCCTTTAGGCATGCTTTATAAGCATGAAATACTATAACATTTATAGAATATAAGTTATCATAAACATATCTGTTTTCATAGTCTAAATATCGGATTTTTTTATTTTTGTTTCGTTATTTTTACTTTTGCCTAAAACTCGCTTATTTGTTGTATAATAATTGTTATCTGGTTTAACAAAAAAGGTTTTTTATGAAGTATATCGGTTGCGATGCTGTTGAAAGTTCCCTATATTTTACGATGGATACCGTGAGAAGTTGCGGTATGGGATACAACGACACCGAATGGTACTGGTACAAAGATTATCACGGCGAACTCATCGACCCAGATTTGATTAAGAAAAAACGTGAGCAATGGAGAGAAACTTTTAAATCAGGAAAACTTATCGACCAATGCAAAAACTGTATCCACTTGATTGAACGGGATTTTGAAGAAAATCCGAAAATAAACGTTCTTCTTATCGCTCATAGAACGGCTTGCAGTTGTTGCTGCTATTATTGTTCATTTTCGAAAGATCCCGATTGGAAAAGAAAAATGAATACCCGCAAGGCATACGACATCATGCCCGTTATTTTAGATTTGCAGGACAAAAATCTCCTCTCTGACAAATTGCTGATTTCAGTTGCGGGCGGAGAATGTACGGAATATCCCGATTACGAGTTCGAAAGGCTCGTTCAGTTTGCTTATTTTTATAACTATAAAATGGATATTTTTTCATCAGGATTTAATTATTCTAAACATATTGAAAAAATGTTAAATAAAGGTCTTGCAAACTTAGTCATATCTGTCGATTCAGGCACAAAAGAAACTTACGAAAAAATTAAACGGGTCAAAAAATATGAACAAGTTTGGGAAAATATCAAAAATTATTCCGCAAATTGCACGCCAAATGACCGTTTTGGACAAGTTACGCTCAAGTATGTTATTTGCAAAGGTGTTAACGACAATAAAAATGAATTCGATAAATTTCTCGAAAAATGCAAGGATTGCGGCGTAAAACATGTCAGAATTGCACTCGAGTATGACTATTGGAATAATGAATTGAAACCTCAAATTGAAAGCGGCGATTCGATTTCGAACAATTTACTCGAATTTGTTAAGTACGTTCGCTCATTCGATGAAAGTTGTTGTGAAATTTCTATTCTCCCGACAGAATTTGCAGGCAATTTGTTCAATGCTTTAGACAACGATAAAAAATATTTCGGTTGCTTGTAGATTATTTTTTGAAAAATGGTTACAAAATAGATACTTTGCCTAAAGTCTCAGTATGACTGGTTTAAAAATTAAAAATGGTGGTTCATTCTCTTAACAGAAACATTAAAAATCGTAGGTTGGGTTTAACCCAACAATGCTTTATGAAGTGAAAAAACACAAAAACGGACGCCATAGACGTCCGTTCGTTTTAAGATATTAAATGTATTTTTATTCGTGATGTTTTGCGTAACATTCTTTGCAGTACACTTCTTTACCAGCAATAGGTTTGAAGGGTACTTGTGTTTGGCAACCACAATCCGAGCAGGTAACGTCGTACATTTTTCTTTTCGCACGTTGATTTTGGCGACGTGATTTACGGCATTCCGGACATCTCTTTGGTTTGTTCACGAGTCCCTTTTCTGCGTAAAATTCTTGTTCTCCGGCCGTAAATAAAAATTCACTTCCGCAATCTTCGCAGATAAGTTTTTCATCTTGATACATTTGATTCTCCTTGGGCATATAGTTTCATTTCGCACAAGTCTGCCCTTACTCGATGCATGTCTATATTTTACATTTATTTTTCATTTTTGGCAATAAAAAAGATTATTCACCACATAAATTGTTGTTTACAAAGAGTTTGTTATATGTGATAATAAATTTGTAAGATTTAAGGTGTGAGGTTCAAATATGACAATTATAACTGACAGATTCAGTATTAGCACAAAGGGATTTACAGACATTATTGATATTACGTCCCAAATTGTTGAACTCACCAAAAAGCACGGTATCAAAGAGGCTAATGCTCACATTTACGTCATCGGTTCGACCGCATCAATTACAACTATCGAATACGAACCCGGACTTTTGAGAGATTTGCCTGAGGCACTCGAAAAATTTGCCCCTGTTAACAAAGAATATTACCACGACCAAACTTGGCAAGACGGAAACGGTTACGCTCACTTGCGTTCCTCATTAATCGGAACTTCTGAAAATATCCCGATTGTCGACGGCACTCCGTTCTTGGGAACTTGGCAACAAATTGTTCTCGTAGATTTCGACAACAAACCAAGAACAAGAACTGTTTTGGTTCAATTCTTGTTTTAATTCTTAACAAAATTTTATTTCAAAAAGTATCGCAAAATATTGCGATATTTTTTTGTCTAAATTTGAAAATGTACTGAACTGCCACGAGATTGTTTATCACTTCGCTCACAATAAACATGCCTACGCTTGACGTCTGCAAGTCTTTGAGACTTTCACCGTCAACTTCTTTTTCGAAAAAAAATTCACAGAATTATTTTCCTCGGCAGAATGCACTCTGCTCGCTCGTTCCTCGCAGCGTCAACAAATGTTATATTTGAAGTACATTGAGCCTTTACAAATCGTGACCTCTAAACGAGATGTGCATATCCGTTTTGCGTTTTTTAATTTCTTGCAAAATATTTACAACCCTATCTACTGGTTCATAACGCAAACCACGTCTTTCAGCCTCTTTAACAGTAAAGTCAACCAAATCGAAAATCTCTTGCGGCAAATTATTTCTATTTTCTCCATACCAAGTCAATTCGATATCGAACGAAACCCCACCGAGACCAAAATTCTCTACCTGATCAAAATATTTTTTAATTTCTTCTCTATCGTCGTTAATTTCGGGGATAATGATATATTTCGTTTGCACAAGTCCTGATTGATATTGAGCGTGATTGTATTTCGAGATATTTTCCCAAACTTGATGATAAAGGTCAGCCCCTTTAATCCATTTATACATTTCAGGAGAGCCTGAATCGACCGAAATAACAGTATTTGCGATATTAAATCTCAATCCTTCAGCAAGTGCCTCAGAGTATTTTACACCATTTGTCAAAACTCTAACGGGATGAATATCGTTGTCAATAAACAATCTCATCAAGTCCTCAAAGCCCTTGCTAATAGTGGGTTCACCACCTGCAATTGTTATAAAACCGCCCTGTCTCAATTTTCCAGCATCGGCAATTTGTTTTATGACGGGGTAAACGTTGTAATCGTTTGCGTCATCGGACTTTTCGCCATGTGCAAGCGTGCAATACACACATTTCAAATTACAAGTCGTTCCCTGATTAAAATTTATGCTCGCAATGTAATCGTCATCGTCATAGTCGTGAGTTTCAAGGTAAATGCAATTTTCACATTCCGGAATACCTTCGCCCGACTTCATTTTGTTGCGATATTCTCTTTTGAGTGCGAAAAATTTATCCAAGTCCAAAAGTTCGCCGTGGTAATTGTCGATTAATTTCTTAAAACCACCACCTTTTGTAGTTGTTCGGCAACAAAAATTGATTGAATTTGATGCAAAATCGAGACCATGTTCAATTAAATCGCAACTTTTATAAATCATTTTCGCCCACCTTTTTTAACATTCTTTCTGCTGCCGTATAAAATTCGATATTCAAAGCCAAATTTTTTGCCCTGTCATTGATATAATATATTAAATCATACATTTTGTCAGAATATTCACCATTGCAATTATAAAACCAATTTTGCTCAACGTCACAAGCGATATATTTTACGCCACTTTCGACGATTAAGTCAAACCATCTGTCGATTTCTTCTTTATTATCGTTAACATCAGGAATGACGATATATTTGACCATAACCTGCTTTTCGTCTTTCGCAGCGGCAATGTAAGATTTGATATTCGCCCAAACTTTGTCAAAACAATCGACTCTTTTTATTTGTTCGTAAACCTCACGACTTCCGGAATCAGGCGAAATTACAATGCTTATTTGCCCTGTTTTCAAGCCTTTCAAGACTGATGACGAAAGATAAATTCCAGAAGAATGAATTTTCATATTTGGAAAATTATTCTCCAACATTAAGTTCGTCATATCCTCAAAATCAGGGAATATCGTCGGTTCACCTCCAAGAAAGACTGCACAAGCCATTGGCGAAACACGAATTTTGTTCTCGTCAAAAAGTTTCTTCAACACCGCATAAGCGTTGTAAGTTCTATCCTTTATATCCTCAGGAACATCATTCGTAAAACAATAAATACATCTTGAGTTACATTTTTGGCTATGACCAATCATAAAATGGTCGAAATAATCTTCTTTAAGCCCGTCCCAGTTCGATTTTCGAAGATAAGAACAATTCTTGCAACCCTCAGGAATATCACCGTCTGCGAATTTTTGTTTTATCGCTCTTATTTTGCCAAAAATATTTTCGTCAATCGGTTCACCGTTATAATCCTCAACAACGGTCGGGTGATCGCCGATACTTTGGTTTCCGTAGCAACAAAAACCTAATCGGGTAGTTTGGAAATGCAAACCCGAATTTATCCATTCGCAACAATAATATTCTTGTGGAACATTTTGCATTATTTTGCCTTTTTTCTTGCAGCAATCGTGTCAATCAAACCTTGGAACAACGGGTGCGGGTGTTCTGGACGAGACTTAAATTCGGGGTGGAACTGGCATGCTACAAACCAATCGTTTTTCGGATATTCAATCATTTCACAAAGCATACCGTCAGGCGAAACACCTGAGAACACAAGCCCTTTGTCCGCAATCATTTGCTTATATTCATTGTTAACTTCATATCTGTGTCTGTGACGTTCAAAAATCACCGTCGAACCGTATGCCTTGTGGGCTTTCGAACCTTCAAGAACGTGACATTCAAATTGCCCCAATCTCATCGTCGCACCGTAACCTTTAACGTGTTTTTGTTCCGTCATAAGGTCGATTACAGGATAAGGTGTACCTTCGCTAAATTCCGTACTGTTAGCCTGTTTCAAGCCGACAACGTTTCTTGCAAATTCGATTACGGCACATTGCATACCGAGGCACAATCCCAAGAACGGCAAATTATTTTCACGGGCATGTTTTATGGCATTGAGTTTTCCCTCAATACCTCGAACACCAAAGCCTCCAGGGACAACGAGTGCATCTACGCCTTTCAAAATTTCCTTTGTCTTAGCATTGTCAGTACATTCATCAGATGCAATCCATTTGATTTTGATTTTCGCACTGTGAGTATAACCGGCGTGTTTCAAACTTTCCACAACTGAAATATATGCGTCAGAAAGGTCTGTGTACTTGCCGGCAATCGCAATCGTGAACTCTTGTTTCGGATTTTTAATTCTGTCATTAAGTTTAATCCATTTTGCCAAATCAGCCTTACGGTCGGTCGGCATTTGCAATCTTTGCAAAACAACATCTGCAAGTTTTTGATCTTCAAGAGCCAACGGAACTTCGTAAATACTATTCATATCTCGACATTCGATGACTGCATCTTGCTCAACCGAGCAGAAAAGAGCCAATTTTTCGAGTTCCTTTTTCGGAACTTCCATCGAAGTTCTGCAAACCAAAATTTCAGGCTGAATACCATAACTTCTGAGAGTTGCAACGCTGTGTTGAGAAGGTTTCGTCTTAATTTCGCCCGATGTTGGCAAGTATGGCAACAACGTGACATGGATACTCAATGAATTTCCAAAACCTGCTTCAGTTCTGAACTGACGAATTGCTTCAATAAACGGCAAACTTTCGATGTCACCTATTGTTCCGCCGATTTCCGTAATCAAAAAATCGGGATTAAATTGTTTTGTCGCCTTGACAATTCTTGACTTAATTTCGTTCGTGATATGAGGAACAACCTGAACAGTTGCACCCAAATATTCACCCTTACGTTCTTTTTGAATAACAGTTTGATAAATACTGCCTGATGTAACGTTGTTGATATGACCTAAATTTGTGTCGGTAAATCTTTCGTAATGACCGAGGTCAAGGTCGGTTTCCGCCCCATCGTCCGTCACAAAAACTTCCCCGTGTTGAAACGGACTCATTGTTCCGGGGTCAACGTTGATGTAGGGGTCAAATTTTTGAATTACAACAGAAAAACCTCTCGCCTTGAGAAGTTTTCCCAAACTTGCCGCAACTATTCCTTTTCCAAGCGACGAAACAACTCCGCCCGTGATAAAAATATATTTAGTCATATCAAATTCCAATCCATTAACGAGCCGTAATTAGTTGATTTTCGGAACTCTAAAGAAGCCATCTTCCTTAACAGGAGCGTTTTGCATAAGTTCTTCTCTTGTTTGTTCGTATTTTACAACATCTTCTCTCATTACGTTCGTAACAGGGATTGCGTGAGGCATAGGCTCAACGCCGGTTGTATCAACTTCATTCATTTGTTCAACATATTTCAAAATGTCGCCTAATTGCTTGGAATATTTTTCGATTTCATTTTCTGTCAATTCAAGTCTTGCAAGTTTAGCAACGTGTTTTACATCTTCTTTGGTAATCATTTTTTCCACCTATCTTTTATAGAAAAATTTTACCATAAAAAAACAGAATTAGACATTACAAAAATTTCAAATAGTCAAAATTTCTGTCTTGATATTTTGCCTTCATTTCCTCGTATTTGCGGGCGAATTCGGTCTCGTCCGTAATGATTTCCTTCGGTACGCTACGCTTTGCAATGCCCCCATAAAATTCATCTTTCAGTCCGACCTTTTCGGCTTTATCGTCGCAGAATCAAGAGAAATCACAACAGACACAAGGTTTTTCGCTAAACATCTCGCAATCGTTTCTGAATATTTTATCCCGTTTGAATGAATTCGAACACGCATTTCTTTTTCAGCAAACAACAAGATGATTCTCGTCAAGCCCGATAATATAAGGACTTCCGTCATCATTCACCATTCGCAAAAGACAACAATCGTGCAAACAATCATTTTCTATCGAAATTCCGTGTGATAACTGATGACAATCCATTTCAAACTCTTTTTCAGATTTTATCAAAATTTTTATTTAGTTACAACAACTCATCAAAACAAACTCAGTTGTTTGGTAAAATGTTTTTCCAAAAACTTTTGCCTATGATACTTCGTCGTGCCGTATTCGTCAATCGCAGCAAGGTGTTCCGCCGTCAAGTAACCTTTATTTTTTGCCCATAAATATTGAGGAAACTCCCTGTCCAATTCGCACATGTAACGGTCTCTTGAAACCTTTGCCAAAATGCTTGCAGCAGCTATACTTGCTGACTTTCCGTCTCCTTTAACGATATATTGTTGAGGATAAGAAAAATCAGGAATCAATTTATTTCCGTCCACAATGACACTAATATTTTCACCCTCAAGCCTTGATATAACAGAAAGGCATGCCTTTTTCATGCAATTCAAGGATGTTTTTAAAATATTTGTTTTTTCAATTTCTTCAACACTTCCGAAAACTATCTCGTTGATTGAGTTTTCAAGAATTATTTCAAATAATTCTTCACGAATTTTGTCATTCAATTTTTTTGAATCATCAAGCCGCTCAAGGTCTTTGATAAGCGATTTGTCAGGATTTTCAAAATACACGGCAGCAGCAACAACATCGCCAGCCCCAGGACCTCTTCCGGCCTCATCAGTGCCAATTAAAATCGAATCGTCCGCACGCAATTTTTTATCAAAGAGAAAAAGATTATTCTTCTTCATCTAGGGTCAACCTGCCAAGTCTGCCATCACGGAAATCCATCATCAACATAGACGCTGCACGCAAAATGTCAGGCTTTGAACTTTGTCCGAGGAGGTTTCGTTTTAGGGCGATTTTTTCAAGCGAAAATTCTTCCCCGTCCTCAAAACCGTAACGATTTTTGATGACATTGGGATACATTTCCGCCATAATTTTCAAAAATTCTTCGGCAATGCTTTCAAGTTCATAAGCATTTTCCCCGATTGAATCGACGAATGCCAAACGCAGAGCCTTATTCTGCTCAACTTGTTTTACGGGAATAATACCAGGGGTGTCCAAAAGGTCAATTCTAGGATTAATTCGAACCCACTGTTGTTGCCTTGTAACACCTGCTTTTGCACCTGTTTTTGTTTTTGTTTTTTTGATTAATTTATTGATGATACTGGATTTTCCGACGTTTGGCATGCCAACGACCATTGCCCTTGCAGGACGGGGCAAAAGACCTTTTTGAATCATTTTTGTGATTGCAGGTTTGCTCAAATCGGCAATTTTGTTGACAATTTTTGTAATGTCTTTATTGTCGGAATTGCTTGTAAATATTATGTCACAGCCTGTTTTTTGTTTCAGTTTTTCAACCAAAACCTTTGTTTTTTCCATATCTGCAACATCAGATTTATTCATGATGATTAGTCTCGGCTTTTCACCGATAAGTCTTTTGACTTCGGGATACATCGAACTCAGCGGTATTCTTGCATCTGCGACCTCAACAACGACGTCCACCAGATTTAATTGCTCTTTTAATTTGCGTTCCGCTTTTGCGATGTGACCGGGATACCAATGAATAAATTGCATAATAAATTCCTTACTAAAAAGCCATAACCGCAATGATTATGGCTTTTAAACTTCATTAAACCGTCAAGCAACCTATTTCTTGTTTTCGATTTTTTCTTTAATACGAGTTGCTTTACCTGTTCTTTCTCTGAGGTAGTAAAGTTTTGCACGTTTAACATCACCTTTTCTGATGACCGTGATTTTTTCAATACGGGGTGAGAAAACGGGGAATACACGTTCAACACCTACACCTTGGAAAGTTTTTCTTACTGTGATTGTCTTGCCGACGCCCGAGCCACGTTTTTTGATGATAGTACCTTCAAACGCTTGGGTTCTTTCTTTGTTTCCTTCGATAATTCTAACAGAAACTCTGACTGTATCGCCGGGGTTCAATGCCGGTAATTCTTTATTAACGGTTTCTTTGTTTAAGTCTTTTACTATAGGATTCATGATGACTTAGTCCTTCCTTATTTGAAGTTTGCTTTATCATCATACGGAAAACATGTTTTTTATACAAGTCTTTTTTTAAATTTTTATTAAAAATTTTTTTACAAAACCATTCATCAGGTGTATTCCTATTGTTAGAAACACTTGTTATGATACCGTTAGCCCCTAAAATACCATCGCAAAAATTCTTAAAACAGGATTTAATGTTAACGGGGGAAAAATTTTGAAAGGTTTATTATGAACGGTATTTTGAATTTTTTTAAAGACATTTTTATGATTATGCCTGAACAAGATTGCGTCGGATTGTCAAGAATCAACCCGATAAAAATGGGCGTCAAAAAAGCAAAAAAATCGACTAAAAAAGCCGAACCGAGCCTCTCTGAGTTGATGAGAAAGGCTCACAAAAAATTAGAAGTCTAATTTTGTTTTATCAAAAATTTTTGTTCAAGGTCGGTTACTGCCGACCTTTTGCCGTTTTGAGGAAAATAATTGACAAAAATACTCGAAATCACTATCATTGAAAGAAAAACGGTATTTTATGACGAAAAAAGAAATTTTTACAAATCCTGCCTTTTTACCCCCGATTAAAGAATATGTTCATTATCTTGAAAAGGCTTACGAAAAGGGAAGTTTGACCGACCATGGTATTTTGCTCGATGAACTTGAACAAAGACTCAAAAAATACCTCAAAGTCGAGGATTTGCAATGCGTTACGAGTGCAACAACCGCACTTCAGATTGCCATAAAAGCACTCGGAATTGACGGCGGAGAAATTATAACAACGCCTTTTTCTTATGTCGCAACAACTTCGGCGATTTTGGCAGAAAAATGTACCCCCGTTTATGTCGACATTGAACCAGATTATTTTAATATTGATGCCGACAAAATCGAGCAGGCTATAACGCCCCAAACAAAGGCAATCATGCCCGTTCACATCTTCGGTCGAGCATGCAATATCGAAAAAATTGAAACGATTGCAAAACTGCACGGTTTGAAGGTGATTTACGATGCCGCACACGCTTTTGGAGCAGAATATAACGGACAATCGATTTTGAATTACGGTGATGTTTCGGTTGTTTCGCTTCAAGAAACAAAACTTTTTCACACTGTTGAAGGTGGCATTATAACTGCGAAAGACCCATTTGTGTCAAAACAAATTGACCTGATAAAAAAATGTGGTCACGAGGGCGAAAATTTTGTCCGAGACGGAATAAACGCAAGGCTTTCCGAACTTCACGCCGCAATGGGTTTGGCAAATCTTGACCACATTGAAGAAAATATTGCCAAAAGAAAAATGTTGAGCGAAACCTATGACGAATTGCTCGAAAAATCAGTAAAATTGCCGAAAAAGCAACAAAATTCGGATTATAAATATCCCTACTACGTCATCGTTTTGAACTCAAAAGAGCAACGAGAAAAGGTTCAAAAAGCACTCTGTGACGAGCAAATCTACGCTTGGCACTGTTATTCGCCCACTCTAAACACTCTAAAATATCTCAAAACGACCCAACCATGCCCGATTGCAGAAGATTTAGTTTCAAGAATGTTGATGATGCCATTGTATGTCGAACTTGAAAAAGAAGATATCGTAAGGGTTTGCGACGTTGTGTTGAAAAACGTCTAAATTTTTTCTGGCTTGTAATAGCAAGTACAACGACCGCATGCCAAAAATTTTGTATGTTCGTTCAAGTAATCTCGAGTTTTTTTCGCAATATCGTTTTCCCAAAGTTCAGAAATCGGTTGTTCATAAGCATTTCCGAGTTTGTTATACAAACAACTCAAGACCGTACCGTCGGGCAAAATTGTCGGAATTTTGTACGGAGACGGGCATTTCCAGTTCGGACGTAAGTCGTAAACTTTTTCATCATCATAATACGCAAGTCGTTCTTCCTCCGTTAAATCTGGAAATTCACTAACCATAGGAGAAAAGGTCGATTTTGCCTGTTTGACAATTTCGTTCATTTTCAAAACATAATCACTCGGAAAATCAATGATAGAACGCATCATGAGATGTTGATTGTATGGATTTTCAAAAATTTTCGTCATTTCCTCTCTCATTTCGAGGCGTTTCTCGAAAGATGCATAACGAGTGTGATTGAGTATAATATTTTTAGGTTTGTATTTTGCCAACTCTTCAATAAAATCAAGCGTTTCGTCAATATTTTCGGGCAACATGACGTAATTTATATAATAAAAATAACCCAATTTTTCGTCGTCAACGGACTTGTTGTACTCGTACATTTCTTTGATTACGTCAATCGCCGTATCGTACGCACCACGGGCATTTCTGATTTTATCGTGTGTTTGATTAAGTCCATCAATAGAAATCGTCACACCGCAATAATTACGCTTGATTGCGGGCAAATGCCCCTTCAAAAGAGAACCGTTCGTGACTACGTGTTTTCGAAGATTGTGTTTTGTTGCACAGTCGAGAATTTCGTCAAAATGCTTATATAGCGTAGGTTCTCCGCCTAAAAAAATCAAAAAACAATTCGGAAAATCATGCTCAATGTTGGAAAAAATTTTATCCCATTCATCAAGCCCCATTTCACCAATCGGCGGCAAACCGTCCTGCGTACACATTTTGCAGGAATAGTTGCACCTTTGAGTCAAATATATAAGAATTTCTTGAATTTTTTGTGTCATTTTTTCCTCTAAAAACATTTTAATCGGGATTTGAAACTATTGCAATCAATTTATTGACAGTACGAGGCGAAAAGACTATCATTGAAGGAACAGTTTTAGCGGCAAAATCGAGGAAAAATGAAAGTCAGCGTCATCATACCTGTTTATAATGCAGAAAATTGCATTTCAAACTGTATCGAAAACTGCAAAAATCAGACGTTTAGCGACTTTGAGGTGATTTTTGTCGACGATTGTTCTAAAGATAAAACTACTGAAATAATTTCTGAAAAAATCAAAGACGACGACCGTTTTCGCCTAATTCAACTGAAAAAAAATAGACGTCAGGGTTACGCAAGAAACATCGGATTAGAACACGCAAAAGGCGATTATGTTATGTTTTTCGACGTGGACGATGACTATTCTCTAAACTTTATAGAAAAAATGTATAACAAAATTTCGAGCGACAATGCCGATATGACAGCGTGCAAATTTTGTCTTATTGACGAAAAATCAGGCGAGACAATCGAAAACACCGATTTTGCAATGCTTGCTGACTATCCTGAAAAATTTCACAACGGATTTAATTATTCAGACATAACGCCCGTTATAGACCTTTTTAACAAATCAAATACTATATGGGATAAAATATTTCGCCGCAATTTTTTGCTCGAAAATAACATCAAATTTCCCACAAATCTTTTCAACAAAGAAGATGACGTTTTTGCCCTCAGAACACTGTTTTTGGCAAAAAAAATCACTATTTTGAACAAAGTGCTTTATTTTTACAAAATCAATCCTGAAAAATATAATAGCAATTTTCAAAAACAGGCGATTTACGATTGCTTTTTAATGTTTGACTTAATCCGAAATGACTTACAAGAGTATGGTTTGCTGGAACAGTTTCGTCTTGATTTTATGAAATACGAAATTTTCACGTTGAAATATTATTACGGAATGTTGGAGCAAAAATGTCACGAAGATTTTTTCTACAAACTCCAAAATTCTTACAAAAAATATGAGAATTTTTCACGAGAAATAAAAAATTCTGACAACGTTTTGTTCGAATTAATCACGAAAGTGCTTGAGACAAAAGAGTTTTCGCCAGAAATAGATATTTTTTTAAAAAACTACTAAAATCTTTATAAAATATTGTATTTCATACACTTATAAATTATGATAAAATCATATTGTAAGGAAAAATTTTTATGAAGTATGATATATCAGCCAAATACCAAGTAAATACGGGCGTTTACGACGAATTGTTTGACAAAAACAACCAACCTCGAAAAACGACCCAAATTCTTTTGGACAGGCTCAATGAACTTGGTTCGGACGAAGCGGAAAGACGCCATAAAAGGCTGAATTATACGCAATATTACAGGACTTTAGCACCTTCTGATAACACAAATACAAGTCTCGATTCCGTTCCGCTTTTTATTACGAAAGAGGAGTGGAAAACATTGCGAGAAGGGCTTATTCAACGTGCAAAAGTTTTTGATATGCTTGCTGATGATATTTATGGCGAACAAAAAATTATCAAGGACAAAATCGTTCCGCCTGCACTGATTTTTGCAAACCCTGATTTCCTGCAAATGATTTGGACAGGGAAATCAACAGGCGAAGGCTTTATCAGCCTTATGAGTACCGATGTCGTTAGACGTTCTAACGGTTCGTTCGTCGCCGTTAATGACAGATTTCAAATCCCCGAAGGTTTAGGCAGTGCCATCGAAAACAGACTTTCGCTCGCACGTTCATACCCTGAATTTCTACACGATTTAAACGTAAAAAGACAGGACAAATTTTTTGACGATTTGAGACAATCACTTTTGGGCGAAAACCCAAATGACGAGGCGAATGCCGTACTTCTTGCATCAGAACCTGAACGTTACCAACGTACGGAAGATTCGATTTTGGCAAGACATTTGAAATTGCAACTTGTCGAAAATGACGATTTGTCCGTAAGAGGCTTCAATGTTTACTTAAAAACCCTTTCGGGCTTACAAAAAATTGACACGATTTTCCGCCGTGTTGAGGACGGAATGTGCGATCCGCTTGAGTTAAGAATTGATTCGGGCGAAGGTGCTGTGGGCTTAATCAGTGCCGTTCGAAGCGGAAATGTCAAAATTTTGAACGGACTTGGTACAGGAATTTTGGAAACTCCTATCGTCAGGGCGTTTTTGCCAAAAATCGCAAAATATTTCTTGAACGAAGATTTGATTTTAGAACCCGTAAAATCGTATTGGCTCGGAGAGGAAAAATACAGAAAAGAAATCCTCGCAAACCTTGACAACCGTATGTTTTACAACGCTTTTGGCAAAACAGAAAGTTGGATTTACGAAAAAATGACGATGACGGCACAACTTTCTTTAACGGAGAGAATTTTGCAAAATCCGCAAAATTTCACAGCAGAAGAATATGTCAAAACGTCTACCACGCCGTATGTTTCAGGAGATGGCTACGCTCAAGGTGATGCTCATTTCAGATTTTACACATCAAAAACCAATGACGATTTTGAGGTCTTAACAGGCGGCTATGGCTGGGTTACAGACGACAATGGCAAAAAAGTCATTGAAAAAGATATTTGGGTTTTGGGCGACAATGTTTCGCAAGAATCATCAAAAGACAGAAAAAATTTCGAAATTTTGGCACTTTCCCGTGCTGGTGGAGATTTGCCGAGCAGGACGGCAGACAACTTCTTCAAATTAGGTCAAAATCTCGAACACGCAGACCTTTTAGCAAGAAATGCAAGAAGTATCGCCAAAAGGCTTGCAGATAGAGAACTTTGCGACCTTTGTGCCCCCGTTCCGTATTTACTCAAAGTTTGGCAAAAAGACTTAAATTCCGAATACGAATTTGAAAATACACTTTGGAATTTAGTTATGAAAAAAACTGAGGACAAAGGACTTCAACCAGTTTGTAAACAGATTAGATTTTTGGCAATACAACTTCGTGAGCGAATTGCCGAAGACACTTGGCAATTTATAAAAAGTTTTGGCGAACATAAATTGCCCGAAGGCAAAGGTGCTGCGGCACTTTTACCGTACTTACAACGAATGATTGCCGATTCTGCGGCGTTCCAAGGTTTGATTTCTGACGGTATGACTCGTGGACACGGTTGGAGATTTTTAGATTTGGGAAAACGCCTCGAGCACGGCATTATCACCCTCAAACTCATCAAAAATCTTTTGAAAAACAAAACCGACAACGAAAAATCAATGCTCAATGCACTTTTAGCGGTCGGTGACGGTTCGTTGACATATTTCAGGAGATATGGCACAAAGTTAAACGCTGCGGCGATTTTGGACTTATTACTCTGCGACGAATCCAATCCGCACAGTGTCGCTTTCCACGCAATGGAAATCGAAAAAATCGTGAACGAACTTCCTTTGGCAACGGAAAACGTCTTTCTTGCACCGTTAGACAGGGAAATTTTGCGTCTGACATCTGCATTGAGACTTGCCGATGTTCATGCTCTTGTAAAAGACGAAAACGGTCGCCGTTCGACGCTTTCTAACTATTGTGATGAAAGAATAAAAGAATTTGAAAATATCGGAGAACTTTTGAGTCGGGAATACTTAAATCATATTCCGCAAAAAGGTATCAAAACAGCGATGGCTACTGAGGTTTAGATGAAATATAACATTACGCACAAAACAGAATACAATTATTCAATACCAGTCACAATCAGCCAACACTTAATTCATCTTGAGCCAAGAAAATGTAGTCGCCAAAATTGGATTTCTCATGACATCGAAATTTCACCGAAACCTGCGTATTTCGTGACGAGAGAAGACATTTACGGAAACAAAGTCACGGCTTTTTCAATCGAAGAAGAACACAAAATTTTTAAAGTTTTAGCAAAAGGAACGGTCGAAGTTTCCGAGAAAAAAATGCCCGAAACATCGATTGCGTGGGAAAAAATTCAAGAACGGCTCGTTAACCCCGAAACACCAGAAGATATTGAGGCATCGATGTTTTTGTACCCGTCACCTTTGGTAATTTTTGACGGTTCAATAAAAAGGTATGCACTCAAAAGTTTCACGGACGGACGCCCTTTCATAGAGGCTGTTTTGGACTTAAATAACAGAATTTTTAATGATTTTCAATATGCACCAGGAAGCACGAGAATTGGCACATTGCCGGCTGAAGTTCTTCGTGACAGAAAAGGTGTATGCCAAGATTTTGCACACTTTATGATTGCTTGTTTGCGGTCATTGGGCTTGTCTTGCGGATATATAAGCGGATATTTACACACACGAAGAGAAAATGAACAACCAAAATTAATCGGTGCAGATGCAACCCACGCTTGGGTTTTTGCATATCTACCAGAAGTAGGTTTTTTGGAATTTGACCCCACAAATAACTGTGTCGCAGGCGAAGAACACATCATCGTCGGACGAGGCAGGGATTTCGGGGACGTAAGCCCCTTAAAAGGTGTAATCACAGGGGGCGGACCGCACACGTTGAAAGTTGCGGTAAATGTAGAGGAAATCAATTAGAGGAGTGATTTCATGAAATTTGAAAACTATGATACTGAAGGATTTTTTGACGAACTCTTTTTTGACAACAATCAGCCAAGACCTTGTGCAGAAGCGTTAATTGACACGATTGAAGAATTGCCCGACGGTGAACTTCAACGCCGTCAAAAAACTGCCGAAGCATCGTTTATGGACACAGGTATTACGTTTGCCGTCTATGGAAACAAAGACGGTTCGGAAAAAATTATCCCGTTTGACGTAATTCCGAGAATTGTCGAAGCAAATGTTTGGGCAAAATTGGAAAGCGGCTTAAAGCAACGAACAGAAGCGATGAACTGCTTTTTGAACGATATTTATGGTGAACAGAAAATCCTTAGAGACAAAGTTGTGCCCGAAGAATTAATCAAAACCTGCACAGCATACAGAAAAGAATGCGAAGGACTTGTTCCCCCAAGAAAAATTTGGGCACATATTACAGGAACAGACCTCGTCCGTGACAAAGACGGTACATTCTATGTTTTAGAGGACAACATGCGTTGCCCGAGCGGTGTTTCGTACGTTTTGCAAAACAGAAGAATTTTAAAACAAACTTTCCCGAAAGTCTTTTCAAAATGTGCAATTCGACCAGTTGACGAATATCCGACAAAACTTCGTAACATGCTTGAATATCTTATGCCAAACGTCGAAAAACCAAGAGCGGTCGTTTTGACACCAGGGGTTTACAATTCAGCGTATTATGAACATTCGTTCTTGAGCCAACAAATGGGTATTCCGCTTGTTTCGGGCAATGACCTCATCGTCAAAGACAACAAAGTTTACGCAAAAACAACTCAAGGACTTTTGCAAGTTCACGTCATGTACCGTCGTATAGACGATGAATTCCTCGATCCTCTTACGTTTAGACCTGATTCGCTTTTGGGCGTTCCCGGGTTATTTGAAGCATATCGGGCTGGAAATGTCGCACTTGCCAATGCACCAGGGTGCGGAGTTGCAGACGACAAGGCGATTTACACCTTTGTTCCTGCAATTATCAAATACTATTTGGGCGAGGATAACATCATTCCGAACGTACCGACCTTCGTTTGCGAAGATCCTGTCAAAATGCAACATGTACTTGCAAATCTTGACAAAATGGTCGTCAAGGCCGTCAGCGAATCGGGCGGTTACGGTATGCTCGTTGGTCCACACGCAACGCAACAACAGCGAGAAGAATTTAAAGAAAAAATTAAGGCAAATCCGAGAAATTACATCGCACAACCGATGATTTCCTTGAGCCGAGTACCATCAATCGTAGATGACCATTTTGAAGGTCGTCACGTCGATTTGAGACCTTACATCATTCAGGGCAAGGATATTTACGTTCTCCCCGGAGGATTGACAAGAGTTGCCCTCAAAAAAGGCTCTGTCGTTGTAAACAGTTCACAAGGTGGCGGTTGCAAAGACACTTGGGTCATTGCACCTGACAAAGGTGCACCGGAACAAGGTCAAAGCCAACAATACATGCAACATCAACAACAACAGCAACAACAAGAAAGGAGAACAATATGTTAAGTAGAGTAGCAGATTCTCTTTTTTGGATAAGCAGATACATCGAACGTGCCGAAAATATTGCAAGAAGTATTGACGTAAACCTCTGTCTCTTGCTCGATTTGCCGGGTGAGGACAGACATTGGGACCCCGTAATTCAAACTGCAGGCTGCTCAAGAGATTTTTATCACAAGTACGCAAAAGCAACGTCCGAAAACGTTATGGATTTTTTGACATTAGACACGGAAAATCCAGCAAGCATAATAAATTGCGTCTCAATCGCCCGTGAAAATGCCCGTTGCATAAGAGAAACAATCACTTTGGAAATGTGGCTTCTTATCAACAAATTTTATCACAGGCTTCACGAGAAAAATATTAAAGCAGAAATGCTCAACAATCCGCACGATTTCTTCACGGAAATCAAGGAATTTTGCCAACTTTACGTCGGAATTCAAGACGGAACAATGAGCCACAATGAGGGCTGGAATTTCGCTTGGCTCGGCAAAATGCTCGAACGTGCCGACCAAACATCAAGAATTTTGGACGTAAAATATTATATTTTGCTTCCCGATGTCAGCATGATTGGAATGTCGCTCGACACAGTCCAATGGACGGCGTTATTGAAGTCAGTCAGTGCATTTGAAATGTTTAGAAAAACATATTCAACAGTCACTCCGCAAAATGTTTCGGAATTTTTGCTCTTAAACAAAGAATTCCCCCGCTCGATAATGTACTGCCTCGAACATGCCGAAAGGGCTTTGAACAAAATAACAGAAACAAAATTCTCAAACAACGGCGAAAAAACAAAACGTGTTTTGGGCAAATTGAAGTCGCAACTTGAATACGCAACCATTGACGAGGTCATCTCAAAAGGTTTACACGAAACAATCGACGACATTCAACTTCGGCTTTCGCACGTCAATGCCGCAATCAGAAACGATTTCTTCGATTGCACTTGGCAGGTATAATTTTGGAAAAATCTATTTTTTACAAGCCGACTTTGAAAAAATAAAAAAGACCCCATCAACGGGGTCTTTATTTTTTACTGAACAAATTTTTTCTTAATTTTGGTCGTACTGTCATTTTCAGAAACATTTTTTATCTCGTCAAACAACGATTTATGGTTCGAAATAAACTTTTGCAACTCGGTAGAATCCTTGGATACCAAGGATTTCACATTTTCTTTTGTAACAAGAACGCCGATTTTTTTATCGTTCGAAAGCAAATCATTAACTATCAAATTGTTGTAATCCGTCGCAGGGTGAATGTTATCGACGAAATACAAATTATTTTCATCAAGAGGTGACGAGTTATATTTATTAAACATTGAATAGTCATAAAAATCAGTGATAGCAGCAATTTCACGCTTCAAGCCCTGATAATTTTCCCATTGACCTTTTGAAAGAACGTGCATTTTTTTCGTAACATGAATAGGCGAATAATAAATCACCAAATTCACGCCATGTTTTTGTGCAAATTCCTTTGTTTCCTCAATAGTTTTAATGGTTTCCAGCGAAAACTGTTTATCATATTTTTTCTTTGCAATTTCTCTAAACGGATATACGTAAATTATGTCCTCTCCGTGGTTTTTGACCGAATCTCGAATGGTCTCAATGCTATATTTTGTCGTATTGTATGAGAAAAATAAATTCACCAAATCCTGAAGTTCGATTCGTTTCGATGAAAAATCGGGCAAAGTGTCATTAACCTCGTCATTTTTATCGTTCCAAAAATCGTCAAAAAATAATCCCCAATACACCGTTTTGATTTCAGGAGATACAGTAATCAGATTTTTAATAATATTCGAGACTTCCGCAACTTTTGCAACAGGAACAGTGAAAAAGCCCACATTATCAAGCCCTGAGCCATAATGAGAAAGCAAACAATTTCCCGTAAAAGCAACATCTTTTCCTTTATTATTAATTTTGATGTCAGAATAAATAATCGTTCTTTTGCTTGAATATTTGTGCGTTTTAACGTTATTGAAGCCCTTTATCGTTGAATCTCTAAAAATATAATACGGGTCAACAATAAAATTAAAAAGTGCAATTGCCAAAACCAGCACTACAAAAAGGATAACAAACAAAATTTCCTTTTTATTATCCTCTTTTTTTTCTTCGTTCTGGACGTTTTTTTCATTCTCAAGATTTTCGTTTTTATCCGTCATAATTGTTCTTTCTTGTTAAAAAATAAAATATAAAAATTCCGTACTTTTTGTAATCGAAAGGACCGAAAACACAAATACTATCGCCAAAATGCAGGTGTAGATTATATTATTCGCTTTGACATAAATTCTTGAAAGTTCGGAAGAATTTTTGAGGAAAAGTACGCAAGCAACCGCCAACACTAATATCGGAATACTTATGGAAAGTGCCGTGAAGTCCTTGACCTCAAAGACAAATTTCCAATCCAAAATCGATATCGGTTCAAAAGAAGCCCCAATTCCGACCATAGATTTCAAAAGTCTTGCCGTATCGCCAAGATTTCTCGCCATAATCAACGTAGAAAGGAAAATCAACGTCACAAAAGTCATTCCGATAGAAATCGGTCTTGGAATTTCTATTTTCAATTTCGCCCACAATTTGTTAACACATACCAAAATACCGTTAATCACGCCATAAAGGATATTTGGAATGGTCATACCTTGCCAGCAACCGTAAACAAAAAACGTTATCATAATGTTGATAAAATCACGTTTTTCACCCAATTTATCCCCACCGAGCGGTTTATAAACATAATCTTGTAAAAATCTCATCAAAGTTTTGTTCCATCTTTTCCAATAATCGATTATGCTCGTCGCTTTATAAGGCGAATTGAAGTTCCACGGCAAACTGATATTGAACAAAAACGCCGAACCCATTGCCATATCGCAATATCCAGAAAAATCAAAATATCCTTGCAAAATTTTCGTCAAACCTAACAGCCACGAAATATAGAAATTGCCGTAAACCTGAGAATCCGTAACATAATTGATGAACGGGGTAAACTCATCAGCAATGACAACTTTTTTGAGCAAACCGACCGTAAAAATGAACAACCCGATGAAAATATTATTTTGGTTAAGAACTTTATTTTTGATGTTATTAAATTGCGGAATCATTTCCTGATGGCGAACAATCGGCCCCATAATCAACTGCGGAAAGAAGCATACAAACAGTGTATAATCAACAAACGTATACGTTTTGACCGTTTGCTTATAGCAATCGACAATATAAGAAATTTGTTGAAGCATAAAGAAACTTATCCCAATCGGCATAAGGATTTTGAACGTATCAACAGGGCAAATCGAAAGTTTTGAAAGGGTTTCCATAACGAAACTAAAATACCTGAAACAATACAGTATCAATATGTTTGCAACAATTCCAGATGCCAAAATCGTTTTCTTCCAAGGAAGAGAAATATCCTTCTGAAAACTTTTGCTGATTGCATAATTGAGCAAAATTGTCAGCACAATAATTCCGACATACTCAATTTTATAACTTCCGTAAAAATACAAAGACGCCAATATCAAAAAGACTTTCGACGTTTCGTACAACTTGAATTTATTAAGCAAAAAATACCCGATGAAAACAATCGGGACAAACATAAAAATATATTCTATTGAATTAAAAAGCATTTTCTTTCCTTTTTTCCAATTATATTCACTTAGAGATATTTTTGCAATTCTTTCGGAACATCTCTCGACGACGTTGTTCTGAGGTAATTTCTATCCGCCGAATTATCTTTGTTATCATAAGTAAAATATTCTTTGATATAAGCAGAATATTTTTGTCTATAATCTTGCAATTCCTTTTCAGACAAGGCATTACACTCTTTGAAATTATCTTTTGTAATCAATCGGTAAAGAGTTTTGTCATCTTTTTGTCCCGACAAAATTTCGTAAATAATATTACCATAAATAAAGTCAGGGTGAATCAAATCGTGGTACATAAATGTTGTTTTCAAAGGTTCTTCGTTAAATTTATTTTTTTTCGTAAAGTCATAAATTTTAACCCCTTTCGACACTATCAGGGCTTTCACGTCATTTATGATTTTTTCGTTTTGAGGGGTCATTGCATCTTGAAGATACAAATAGTTGTATGGCGGAATGTAACAAACGATATTGATGTCATTTTTTTGGAGAAAATCAATTATCTGCTCCCAATATCGCAAATCGTTGCGAACCCTTTGTTCAGAAACTTTTCCGACTGTAATCCTTCTTTTAGGATAAGTTTCAATCTGAAAAATGCCGTCATCATTAGCAATTTTTTCTTTTTCAAAATAACCCTTTGCCTTTTCAAAAAGTTTTTTCAAATTATTTGTTGTCGAACTTATACTGAAATAAAGTTGTGCAAACTCTGACGGTGAAAGCGTCATTTTTCCATCGAAATCAGGCATTTCCCGAACATCAACCGTATCCCAAAACGAATGATATTCTATCGGCAAAAACATCGTTTTGGTTTCTTTATGAATTTGAAAATAAGCCTTTAAATATTCATAAAACTCCCGATACGTCATCGTAAAAACAACCAGTCTCGCAAGTTCACTCCTCGACGGGTCAAAAAGACTGTACGTCGTCGAAGTTCCCATGACAAACTTATCAAAATCATACTTTTTGCTCAACTTCAATTTGATAAAAACCAAATCTCGAGTTTCTTCATGGTAAATTTCGTACCTCGGTTCGCTTTTCATTTCATCTTTGAGCATAAAATAATTTAAAGCAAAAACAGACAATAAACAAACAAACAACAACGAGATGAATATTAAATTGTTATTTTTTCCGTTCATCTTATCGCCTTTTACCTAAAAATTAAAGTATATAAACTCAGACCTTTTCGTAATCGACAAGGCACAAACCGTAAACACGACAACCAAAAGTACCGTCAAGAACGCATTTTTCGACTTAACATATTTTGGTGCAAGTTCATTCGTATTTTTCAAACCGAAAATAATAAACAGGCTCACAAAAAATAAAATAGCGTTCAATTTGAGTTGCGAATTTGAAAATACGAAATTAAAATCCGAAATCGAAACAGGCACAAACGGTGTGTGAAATCCGAGCATCGATTTTATCGAAAGAAAATATTGATGAATGTGTTTCAACATTACCAACGGTGCAATCGAAACCATTGTCATAAACGTAATAAACACGGCAAGTTTATCGTTGATTTGAATGTTTGTTTTTTTCCAAAGTTTGTTAATGCTGACTAAAATTCCGTTAATGACCCCGTAAAAAATACAGCACCAATTTGCCCCATGCCAAATACCGGTCACCAAAAATACGAAAAATAAGTTCCAATAAGTCCTTATTTCTCCCCGTCTGCTGCCGCCCATCGGGATATAAACGTGATATTTCAAAAATCTTCCCATCGTAATGTGCCATCTTCTCCAATAATCCGAAATATCCTTTGATTTATACGGAGAATCAAAGTTGATAGGCAATTCAATATTGAACAACGAGCCGAGACCGATTGCGATATCGCAATATCCTGAAAAATCGAAATACCCCTGCATCGCAATAGAGAAGGCAAATATCCACGTCGTGTAAAATTCCGTCATCGCCTCTTGCTTAATCACATCTTGTATAAAATCTGTAAAATTATCCGCAAGAAGTACCTTTTTCAACAAACCAATCGTGATAAAGAAAAGCCCACGCCTGATATTTTCGTTATTGATGACCTTTTTAGAAAAATCTTCAAATTGCGGCACAAGTTCCTTATATGTGCAAATCGGGCCGGCAATCAGTTGCGGAAAGAACGATACAAACAACGAATAATCAATAAAATTAGGGTGTTTGACCTCGCCCTTGTATGCGTCCGTGAGATAAGAAATTTGTTGAAAAGTAAAAAAACTTATCCCGAGTGGCAACATCAACTTCATAGTATCAAAATGTGCAAAATTAAAAGTATTTATCGTATCAATCAAGAAATTAAAATACTTGTAATAACAAAGCAGCATAAGGTTTCCGACGATTGCAACCGCCAAAATTATCTTCTTTTTATTCTGCGAATAATCCTTCGTGATGAAATATCCTGCAATGTAGTTGAAAACGATTGAGGACAAAATAATTGGCAAAAATTCGATTTTGTAATACGCATAAAAATAAAGTGATGCTATAAGTAACCAAAGGTTTGTGAATTTTTTCAGATTTACTTTAGAAAGCAAAAAATATCCGCAAAAAACTATTGGCAAGAATATTAACAAAAATTCCAAAGAGTTAAATAGCATACCTTGAACCTGTTTTCACTTAAATTTCAACATTTTCTTTTTTGCACAATTTGATTATAGAATAAAGACTAATAAACATCAAAATTATCGCCAAAATTTCACTTATTTTCAAATTAAGATTAAATCCGAATTTTGCATTCAAAATAAATGCCGAAGTTATAAAGATGTAAAACAGCCCAGGAATAAGCGTTACGAAGTAATTTTTGTGATTTTTCCACAACAAAATCGTAGCCATCAAAAATGTCGGAATAACAAGCAGTTGGTTGAAAAGCATTACATATTGCCAAAGTGCGGAAAATTGATTTGAATGAATTTTTGCATAAAATAAGCAAGCAAATACCGCAATCATTGACGGAACAACAATTATGAGCCTATTTTTCAAACTTTTTTGATCAATATGAAAAGCATCTGCAACTACCATTCTCAAAGAACGCAACGCCGTATCTCCAGACGTCAAAGGCAACCACATTACCGAAAATACAACGATTGCAGAAAGATTTAGCGGCGCAAAATGTTGTGCAATAACGTTAACCACATTGACCGTACCGAACATCTCCACAGGCACTAAAAGGTTGTGATAAACGTACAAAGCACCCGCTGCCCAAATCATAACAATTAAACTTTCAAAACACATTGTTTGAAAAAAGACCTTTTTGCCCTCATACTCGTTCTTCAAAGTCCTTGCAACAATTGCTGTTTGAGTAGCATGCGACCCCGAGAGTAAACCGCAACTGACCGTCATAAAGAAATACGGAAGCCAACCCAAATGTTTCGGGTGCTGATTTAAATTTGCAAAATCAATCTCAGGAAGTTGCAATCCGTACGTGATGTAACCGATAATGAGCAAAATCGTTCCCAAAAGAACCAATCCGCCAATGAACGGATAAACCTTTGCCATGAGTTTGTTTATCGGGAAAAGTGCCATTACGAAAAAATAAATTCCAATAATTGCATAAATCCATACGGCAGAAGGGTTATTGAACGTAAAATCCGTCTGGTTCATAATTTTGCCCAAATACAAATCGCCCGCCGAATAAATGAATACAGTGACCCATAAAATCGACATTATCGCAACTGCAACCGTAAAAAACCTAAAAAACGTTGTGCCGAAATACTTTTTGGTAATTTGAGTAATTTGCAAACCATCATTTCTCGCAGAAATCATTCCGCTAAAATAATCGTGAACGCAACCCATTAAAATGCAGCCGACAGGCACGATTATGAACACCGCAGGTCCAAAAACCATTCCCTGCAACGCCGATAAAATCGGTCCCATGCCCGCAATATCCAAAAGGTTAATCAACTGATTTTTCCAAGCAGGCAACGGAACGTAATCCACGCCGTTATACAGCCTGTTGCAAGGCATTTCCCTCTCCTCAGGAGAGAATTGCCTCTCGATATATTTTGAATAAAAAATGTAACCGAAAAATAGGATTGCAAGCCCGATAAAGAACGTTATCATTGATTATCCCCCTCAATGTAAAGATACATCGAGCATTTTTTGCAATCAAACTCAACCTTGAATTTGTTACCATTTTCAAGTTGTTCAAGTTTCCATGGCATAGGCGGAACGTCCGATTTGTGGGCTTTTGAGCAGTATCCCAACTCATATCGCAAACAATATCTCGAAGAGAAAACCCTCTTGCCGTCTAAGTTTTCGCAAGATTCTAAAGCAGGCTCAATTTTTTCGACCCCGTGACGTTCGAAAAATGCCTTCGTGTATTTGTTCGTCACGTTCGCAAGATAGGTCAATTCCTTCTTGTAGTAAGGATAATCGTTCTTTACGACCTGACATCTGTCGACAGGTCTGTTTTTCGCACGTTCTTTTCTGAGTTCGCCGAAAACTTCGTCCTTAAAGACTTTCATATCGACAGACAATTCTTTACCAGCAAAATCAATTTTTTCACCGAAAAATTCACAATCCTCATCTAAAACCTGAAGTTCTTTCAAAACTTCATCACAAGAGCGTTTAGAATTTGTTTTTTCAACGTTAACACTAATAGTGTTTTCGTCCTCGTCTATTGCTTTTACGAGGTATGTTTTTTCATTTTCTTCGATTGAAATATTAACAGAAATAACTCTGTAATTGACAGAATTTTCAACTTCCTTGAAACCTTCTTCGTTGATATATCTGAACAATTCGAGACCGTTCAAATCGTCTGTTGTCTCATTTGTGAAATAACGATTTTCTTTAACGTCAACAATTTCGATTGTTTTAACTTGATTTTCGCCGATTTTATAACGTAATTTGTCCCCTTTATTGAGTTCAAATTGTTTATTTTCGAGAATAAAAGAATTTCCATTAAAATCTTTAACCGTACCGGCTAAATCGCCCACAAGGTGGTATTTTGAATACATTTCGCACTTTCTTCCGTTAAAGAAGAAATCCGTAAAACCTTTGTTAAAGTTTTTCGAAAAATCAGGCTCAAAGCCCAAAATCGTTCTACCAGAGGACGAACGTCTAATATTTTTTTCTTTTACGACTTGATTTGCGATTTTCGAGAACATCGCCGTGGAGTTTTTGACGTGTTTAAGGTCTTTTTCACGGCCTGCTATTTTGAACGAATCGACACCAATATCGACGAGACGACCGATTTCGTTTGCGAGATTGAGGTATTTTATGTTAAAAAGTCTGTCATTTTCCCGAATAACGTTGCCGTCAGCGTCTTTGAGAGTCCAGTTACCCATACATCTTTCAGGGCAGACACCGAAGTTCGAAGCCTTGTAGTGAGCGGTGTCGGGGGATTTTGAACGTAAAAGATTTTCAACATAAGCGAGATAACAATTTCCGCTGTAACCAACACAAAGGTAGCCATAGCAGAATGTTTCGATTTTTATGTTTGAATTATCCGTAATGTCTTTGATTTCATTGTATGAAAGTTCCCGTGGGAGAACGATTCTCGACACACCGCATTTTTCAAAAAATTTAGCATCATCTTTTGTGTAGCAGCCAGTGTTTGTGCTGAGAATAATCGGAATCGGTGGCAAATCAAGTTCCAAAATACCGATATCCTGTACAATTAAACCGTCAATGCCCATTTCATAAAAAGCGTTAATCATTTCTTTAATTTCTTTAACATCTTCGTCCGTAAAAAGCAAACAGTTGATTGGGATATAGATTTTGACCCAATATTTGTGTGCATATTCGACCAACTCCCTGATGTCATCAAGAGTGTTGCCCTGTTGATAGCGGAGCGAAAACTTCGAAGCACCAATGTAAATCGCATCTGCACCGCATTTTATCGCTTCTTTTGAGTAAAACAAATTTTTTCCAGGAGACAAAATTTCAATAGTCTCGGGAAGTTTTTCGGTATTTTTAACGCTCATCAACAAAATCCTATAATTGAATACACTGTAATTATATATAATTTTTCGTTTTATAACAAGGATTTTTTTTATGATAAATTATAACCGGAAACACTATTTTAAAAATGAAAGAAAATAATGGAACAATTATGGCTTTATATCACATCTGTCGTCATTTTGACGTTAATTCCCGGGTCTGATTTGGTGTTTTTGATTACACAAGGCTTAACCAAAGGTCGAAAAGAAGCCGTATTCACCGCATTGGGACTGAGTTCAGGCTGTCTTTTTCACACGACTATCGCCGCTTTTGGGGTGTCAATAATTTTCCAAAAATCCGAAATCGCCTTCAATATCTTGAAAATTGCAGGGGTATTTTATCTTGTTTACGTCGCATTTAAAACTTGGCAAACAGCAAAGGATTTCGAATTCAAAACCGACACCGCCGCAAAAGCAGGCTTTTTCAAAGGCGTTTTGATGAACATTTTGAACCCGAAAGTCATTCTGTTTTTCCTCGCATTTTTACCCCAATTTGTCCCCACAAACACAAGCAACGTCTGCCTTTATATGCTTATGCTCGGACTAATTTTTGCAGCAGTTGCAATGATTTTGCTCCCCATAATCGCAATTATTTCAGCAGAGGTAAACAAAATTTTCTTATCAAATAAAAAATTGATGGTCATTATCAACAAAATCGGTGCAGTGACTATCTTTGCTCTCGCTTTGTTTTTGGCTTTTTCTCCAAAAAATTAATGCCGAGAAAAATCTCGACATTAACCTGTTTTTCAGAAATTTTGTTCATTAAAATTTCGCCGAAACAGCCTTGTAGACACCAATACAGTCGATTAAGCAATCTGCACGCCCTGATGTGACCAATTTATCCACAGTCAACAAATTTTCTTGAACCTGAATTAAATCTTTTCTTGAAATAACACCTTGATTAAATTTATCTTTTGAGTAAGAAAAGTCTTTCATTTCAAGGGTTTGATGCTCTTCGTTTTGCGAAAGTTTTTTCTTATCTTGCTTCAAAGAAACGAGCGAGTCATTGATTTCCTGAATGGCGGTTTGATTGACTTTTAGGTAATCTTCAAGAATTCTGTCATAAGTCGAACGTTTCAATCTCAAGTTAGCGAGCCTTTTTCCTCCTGTAAAAATCGGCAAAACAGCCGCCCCGGCAAGTGCAGCCAATGCTGATTTTGTCGTGAACATACTTCCTAAACTGCTTGAATTAAAAGCGACAAGCCCTGACAAATTTATTGTCGGCAAAAATTCCTTTTTTGCTACTCTTATGTCAATTCCAGCCTTTTCGAGCATTTTTTCTGCCCTGATATAATCCGGACGGTTCACGATGATTTCAGACGAAATTTCGTTGGGAATGTTCTCAGGAAACGTAATCTCCGAAAGTGCCGCCCTTGGCAAATCTTCGGCATCATTTGGATTTTCGCCCGTCAAAACTGCAAGTTGATGTAACAATTTCGTTCTATTTTTCTTCAGTTCAGGAAGTTCACTTTTGCCGTATACATAAGCCTTGTTTGCTTTTACGGTATCTGACATTGATGCCGTACCTTCTTCATTGCAAAGTTTTGTCAAGTCATAAATATCTTTTCTCAAATCAACAATTTGCTCCTGAAGTTTAATCATTTCGTCCAATTTGACAATATTAAAATACGTAGTTCCAACAGCAGAAACAACAGCAATATACGCCGCTCTTTCGTCCTGCAACGAAGCCTCATAGTCTTTCTTTGAGGACTTTGTTTTATCATGATTTTTTAAGAAAATATCAGCCTCATAATTTACCAAAACTGGGGTCAAAAATGACCAATTCCAATCCGTTTGAGCCGGATTTTTTACTAATGCCGGTGAAAAACCGCCACCGACTGTCGGAAGTTCATTTGCAAATTGAATTTTTGTATATTGATAATATTCATCAACAGCAATCGATGCCATTTTTAAATCGTGATTATGCTGAATTGCTTTAATGATATAATCCTGCAAATATCCGTCATTAAAGGATTTCCACCAATCAATATTCACATATTCATACTTGTATTCTGCTTCAACTTGACGTCCGTTCTTGTTTCGATATTCATACTTCTTATCAACCTTTTCATTATCAGTATTTCCTATCGCAAAACATGGCACTCCATTTATTGCCATAAAAATCCCTAAAAGTGTTGCAGCTAAAGGTTTCTTAATATCCATAAAATTTCCTTTGATTGTACTTGACAATTTTTTCAATAATATGTTAGCATATTGTTGTTGCAAAAGCAACATGTTTCAAAATAACATATAAAAAAGAAAAGAAATTTATGAAAAAAGAAGAAAATAATAGCATAGAAGATTTTAAACATTATACAGAAAGTATTTTTTACGAATTAGAATTCACTGCAAAATATATCAAGAAAATGAGTTATAACTATTGCAACGAGTTGGATATGGGCATTGGGCCAGAAGAAACTTTGGCACTTGACATCATATATTTGAACCCTGGAATTTGCCAACGAGATTTGGCGAAAAAACTTCTGAAAGATAGAGCAGGCACGGGTAGAGTTTTGTTGCAATTAGAGGCGAAAGGATTTGTCGAAAGGTTTGTGGACACAAAAGGAAATAGACTTGTTCGAAAGATGAAATTGACCCAAAGTGGAGAAGAAATGCTCAAACTTGCAACTGAAAAATTTATACCGTTGGTTAAAAAAATAAAAACAGATTTTCCTCAAGAAAAAGAGGAACAGATGAAGAATTTGTTGAGCGAATTGAGAACAATTCTTGCTGAAAATGTAAAAACTCAAATTTAAAGGAATGAAAAATGGCAAACGAAAACGCTAATAACATTGAACGAAAAGATGAACAAACTAAAAAACGTATAGGCAAACAAAGAATAATTGCGGCGTGCGTGCTTGTAATTCTCGGTATCGCAGTTGGTTTATACGCAAATAATGCCTCAAAATACCAATCGACCGATGATGCTTATGTTGAGGCACACATGGTGCAAGTTGCACCGAAAGTTACCGGACAAATTATTGAGTTGAATGTTGAAGATAACCAACGAATAAAAGAGGGCGATGTCGTTGCCGTTATTGATAAAGACGACTATCGAATTAGATTTGAACAGGCAGATGCAGATTATCAAAAAGAACTTGCCAACCAAAAAGTCGCAAAGGCTAATTTCAGTGCCGTTCAGTCAGAAATTGCAGTTGCGAAGGCTGATTTAGACAGATATAAAAAATTGTACGAATCAGGTGCTGTTTCAAAGCAAACTTTAGACAACGCTCAAACCCGCTACGATTCAGTTTCTGCAAGAAAAACAACGGTAGAAGAATCGATTTTGTCAAACGGACAAAATAAAGTTGCCGATGCGAACTTAAAATCCTTGAAAGCAAAACGTGACAAAGCAGAATTGGATTTGAGAAATACAGAAGTTATTGCACCGCAATCAGGTATTGTTACTAATAAAAAAGCTGAAAAAGGTGCTTACGTAGGAACGGGTTCTCCTTTATTTGTAATCGTTCCCGATGAAGTTTGGGTTGTTGCGAATTACAAAGAAAGCCAAGTTGGGAATATGAAAGAAGGTCAGCCTGTTGAAATCAGAGTTGATGCATATCCCGATAAAGTTTTCAAAGGTAAAATTGACAGTATTCAAAGAGCTTCAGGTGCAAAATCGAGCCTTTTCCCACCTGAAAATGCCGTCGGTTCTTTCGTAAAAATTGTTCAAAGAATCCCTGTCAAAATCGTATTTGACGAACCGATTGACAGTTCAAAATACACGATTGTCGCAGGAATGTCAGTAGTACCAAAGGTTAAAGTTAAATAACAATGACAAATTCAGCCGAAACATCAGAACAAGAAGTTTGGCAGCCAAAACATAATCCGTGGCTGATTGCACTTCCAACGATTTTTGCAGCATTTATGTTCGTACTCGATGAAACGATTGCAAACGTAGCGTTGCCACACATGGCTGGAACTTTTTCTGTCAGCCGTGAAGAGTCGACTTGGATTTTAACAAGTTACCTCGTAGCAAGCGGTATCGCAATCACAGCGGTCGATTGGTTCAGCAAACTTGTCGGAAGGAAGAACTTTTTCATCTTCAGCGTAATTTTGTTCACGGTATCGTCAGTGCTGTGCGGACTTTCAAATTCTATCGAGATGATAATTTTGGCAAGAATTTTGCAAGGCTTCGGTGGCGGTGGACTTTTGCCAGTCTCACAGGCAGTTTTGCTTGAATCTTTCAAACCTAAAGAACGTGGACGGGCAATGGCGGTTTTCGGATTGGTTGTTGTCGTTGCACCAATCATCGGACCTGTTTTGGGTGGTTGGATTACGGACAATTACGCTTGGCCATGGATTTTCTTTATCAATTTGCCATTCGGCATTTTGACGGTAATGCTTGCAAAAATGTTACTCGAAGACCCGCCTTACGCAAGAAAACAAGACAATGTCAAAATGGACTTCAAAGGATTTTTCCTTTTGACAATCTGGCTCACAACCTTGCAAATCATCTTGGATAAAGGAAACAATGCCGATTGGTTCAATGCACCTTGGATTTGTCGATTGAGCATAATTTGTGTGCTTACAGGATTTTTATTCTTTGTTTCGCAAAGAAGAAAAGACTCACTTGTTGATTTGAGCATTTTCAAGGACGTAAACTTTACCGTCGGAACGTTTATCCAAGTCATTATTCAGGCTGTATTACTTGCGTCAGTAGCAATTTTGCCACAATTTTTGCAATCGGTTATGGGCTACACGGCATTTTTAAGCGGATTGACGATTATGCCAAGAGGAGTGGGTGCTTTAACGTCAATGGTACTTTTCGGAGTGCTTTCGACCAAAATCGACAACAGAATTTTAGCGGTAGTCGGATTGGCGTTAATCGGCACAGCAGGCTTGGAATTCGGATTTTTGAACCTTCAAATTTCGAGTATGAACATTGTTATTCCGAACTTCATTTTCGGCTTAGGAATGGGTTTTGCGATGATGCCGTTGGTTTCACTTTCCGTTGCAACCCTTTCAAACGCACAAATGACTAACGCAAGCGGCTTGCAGTCACTTTTGAAAAACATCGGCGGTGCAATCGGAACATCGCTAGTTTCGACAATGATTTCGAGATTTTCACAAATGCACCAATTTATGATGGTTGGAAATTTATCACCGTTGAACCCGGTGTTTACGGCAAAATTTGAGGCTACAAAAGCGGCACTGTGTGCGTATATGCACTCATCGGTTGCGGATTATGCGGCACAATACTCTTTGTACGGCGAACTATTGAAACAATCGACTTTGTGGGGATTTATGGAATCTTTCAGAATTTGCGGTATCGCTTCAATTATCGTTATTCCGCTCGTTTTATTGATTAAAAATTTTTCAAAAGAAGAAAATTAATTGTTAAAAAGTATAAGATAATAAATTCACAAAATGCAGTCGTTGCAAAGGTTTCAACCATGCATCAGACATTAAAAAAAATTAATAGAAATATTCAGAAATTGTGATATAATATCGGTATGCCAATCGAAATTGAAGATATTGAAGAATTAGAAAAACAAATTGATTATGCCAATCTTCGTAAATTCAAATACGAAGAATTAATCGGCATGGGATTTGTCCCGATTTCGGTCAGCGGCGATGTTTATAATGTCGTTATTTTGTCAAAAGATAACGAACAAGAAATCAGAGAATTGTTGAATTCTCGCCTTACGACAGATGCTGGCTATGAATTTACTATCATCAAAGATAAGCAATTCAAAGACTTAATCGGTATCATCGACGAACACATGGCATCGGATAAAGAAATCTCCGAAATTGCAACAAAAGCATACAACATGGGGCTCGACGAAGTTTTTACGGGCGAAGAAAATGTTGTTGATGAAGATTACAAAATCGTAAATAAAGGTAACTATTCAGTCGCAGTGCCTATTTCAGCCGAAAAAGAGGCACTGAAACATAACGTACCTGCGAACGCTTCGAAGAAAAGAATCGGTGAAGTTTTAATCGAAATGGGCTTGATTAACGAAGAACAGTTGTTCGATGCCCTTGTAACTTCAAAAAAGACAGGAACTCCGATTGGTTCAATCCTTGTTCAAAAAGACTATATCTCGCTCGAAACGTTGAAAAACGTACTTGCGGCACAAAGAGGTATGGAAGCGGTCGCAACATCTCAATTAAAATTGGACAATGCCGTACTTTCCGTGTTGCCTGATGACTTTATCAAGTTGAACATGGTATTGCCGATTGCTTACGACGGAAAGAACTTAGTTGTAGGTATGGTTAACCCGTCAAACAAAAACGTTATCAACGATATCGTTTACTTGACTGGTTTGAAACCCCGTGTAATGTTGATTACACACTACGAATTTTTGCAATGTATTAAACAATATTATTCAGAATCTCAAAAAGAAGCGAATAATTACATCAAAAAGATTGAGCAAGAAATCGTCGAATTCGGCGGAAACCAAGAGTCTTTGTGGGAACAAGCCGAAAAAGAACTTGCACAAGACGATTCAGTAGTCGTAAAATTCGTAAACAAAATTATCACCGACGGTATCAAGATGAGAGCCAGCGATATTCACCTTGAACCAAGATTGAAACAATACATCGTCAGATACCGTATCGACGGTGTTTTAAGAGAAGTTTTGCAAATCCCCGACAACATCGAAAGTTCGGTTTTGACACGTCTTAAAGTTATTTCAAAAATGAACATCGCCGAACACAGACGTCCTCAAGACGGTACGTTCTCCATTCGATTTAACGACAAAACGTACGACTTTCGTATCAACTCGATTCCTGTCGGAACGAAAGAAAAGATGGTAATCCGTATTCTTGCAACGGCGGAATCATTGGGTTCACAAGATAAGACCATCAGACTTATCGGTGCAACAGATGAAGACTTGGCAAGAATTGAAAGAATTAAATCATCACCGAACGGAATTATCCTTGCCGCAGGGCCAACAGGTTCAGGTAAAACGACAACCTTGTACTCAATCGTCAGAAACGTTAACGACGAAAGCGTTAACATTATGACAATCGAAGACCCTATCGAAATTCGTATCGAAGGGATTAACCAAACACAGGTAAACCCGAAAGCAGGTATCACTTTTGCATCTTGCTTAAGAGCAGCCTTAAGACAAGACCCTGATATCATTCTTGTCGGTGAAATTCGTGACGTCGAGACTGTTGAAATTGCAATCGCAGCGGCACTTACAGGTCACTTGGTATTGAGTACAATCCACACGAACTCGGCGGCTGCAACTGTAACAAGACTTATCGAAATGGGAGCGAAAGATTACCTTATTTCTTCGACATTGGCAGGCGTAATCGCACAACGTCTTGTTAGAAGATTGTGTGACAAATGTAAAGTTGAATGTTATCCGACGGAAGAAGAAGCACGTCTTGTTATGTCCAATGAGGAAGACATTCAAAGATTTATGAAAATGAAGATTTATAAACCTGGAAAATGCGATGAATGTAGCAAAGAAGGTTACAAAGGTCGTCTTGGTTTGTACGAAGTTATGCAAATTACGAAAGAAATCAAGAAATTGATTGCAATCGGTGCACACGACATACAAATCGAAGAAGCGGCTGTCGGAGCGGGAATGAGAACATTGCAACAATCCTGCTTGCACCACATCATTTCAGGAATGACAACAATCAGTGAATTCGTCCGTGTACTCGGACCGGTCAATGAATAGGGTTAAAAAATGGCGGTTTTTAAGTACGTTGGATTAAATAAAAAGGGTGAAGTTGTTCGGGGAAACGTTGAGGCAGAAACTCCGAAAGAAGCGAGACAGGTAATTAAAGAGTTGGGCTATGTTCCGACAAAGGTTACGGCTGATTCTGCGGATTCAAATTCTCCCGATAACAAGAAAAAAATCAGTAATGCGTTGCAATCATTGACGTTGAAAGAAAAATTAGATTTCACATCAACATTCTTGACCTTGCACAGAGCGGGCGTTCCGATGATTGAATCGTTGATTTTTATGGAGCAAGATGCAGGCAGCAGACGTATCAGATTGTTAGGAAGAGAGTTGCGACAACAAATTATTGCTGGTGCAACGTTCTCGGATACGATTGCAAGATACCAATCGATTTTCGGTGCTGTATACGTCGGCTTGATTAAAGCGGGTGAAGAATCCGGGGAAATGGAGCGAACACTTACCCGTTTAATTGAACTTTTGAAAAAAGATGCGGAAACAAGAGGAAAAGTTTTTTCAGCACTTTCATATCCTGTATTCGTAGTTATTTTGGCACACGTTGTAGTATTGATTATGTTAACGTTCGTATTCCCGACGTTTAAGGAAATGTTCGATACTGCGGGTGCAAAATTGCCGTGGGTAACGCAGGTTTGTATTGACCTCGGTCTGTTTATCAGAGAAAAATGGTATTTGTTACCGATTATTTTGTTTGCAATCGGCTGGGGGGGATATACGCTTGTTAAATGGGAACCATCGAGAAGAAAACTTGATGAAATACTTTTGATGATACCTGTCGTCGGAGATTTGATTAAGAACTCGGCATTTTCAAACTTTTTGTCAGTCTTGCAGGTTGCGTATGAAGCAGGTATTCCTGTTGTAAACTGTTTGTACTTGGCGAATATGACGTTTGACAATTCGACCATGCACGATGCGGTTACAGAGGCGATTAAAAAGGTACAAAGTGGTACTCACTTGTCAATGGCGTTAAAAACGACAGGGATTTTTCCACAGATGATTTTGTTCATGGTGTCAACAGGTGAACAATCAGGTCGTTTGGGCGACTTGATGGAGCAGTCGGTAAAATATATCGACGAAGAATTGGACAGAATTGTTGACGCATTGACAAAAATGATTGAACCGATTATGTTGATTTTCATCGGTGCACTTGTATGTTTCTTGGCACTGGCGTTGTACTTGCCGTTGTTCCAATCATACCAGTTGAATTAGGAGGCTTAAATGCAAGCAAACGATATCGAAAACGATTTTTTAACAGGGATTTGGTCAGAAAAGATTTTAGTCGTGACCAAAGATTACGAAATTTCAGGAAAAGTATTTATGCCAAGAACTGGTCGTAAGAACAGATTGTTGTCAGATATTTTGAACGGCGGCAAAAGATTTGTTGCAATAAAAGATTGCACGATTGTCCACAGAGAGTTTCCGAACAGGAAAGTCGAACACCATGATTTCTTGCAGTTGAACTTAAATTCGATAATTTTGTTAAGACCTGCAAAGGATTAAATAAAAAATAAAATTGGTGCTTGATTTTGAATTATGTCTATGGTATCAATAGAGAGTAACCAATTCGGGAGGCTAGCTCAGGTGGTTAGAGCGCACGCCTGATAAGCGTGAGGTCGATGGTTCGAGTCCATTGCTTCCCACCATTTAAAAGATAGAGGCGAAAGCCTCTTTTTTTATTACGTTTTTTCAATGGACGATAACCACAAGCCAAAGGCTTGTTTTGGGTTCGAGCGACCTGTGAGCAGAATGCGAAGGGCTTGGCGACGAAAAGACTTTGTCTTTTGAAATCGACAACCCACAGACACGTTTATTGCGAGGTAGGCAAGATTGATAGAATGACCGGACTACCACGCTATCGCAGCGGCATGGACTTCTACCTACACAAAACTAACTATTAAGCCATTTAGAAAATTTCTCAAGACCTTCTTTAAACTTTTCAGTCTCGCCGCAATAGCCGATACGCAAGTGTTTAGGCACTTCCATCGCATCTCCAGGAAGAACAAGCACGCCCGTATCATTAAATAAATCAAGTGCAAACTCGTATGAATTTCGAGGGTCATCATAAGCCACAAACGCAGTCGTACCACCTTCAAGCGTGGACATAGAAATTTTGGGTTCACAATTTACCCAATCGGTCAAAATCTTTTTACCCTCTAAAACAATTTTCAAATTTCTATCCAAAATTTTGTCACGATTTTCAAGAGCAACACAAGCGATATAATCGTCCAAAGCACTTATGCTGATTGTGTTATATTGCCTTTGAAGGTTTATTTTTTCAATAATCTCTTCCTCCGCAACAACAAATCCGACCCGAATTCCAGCAAGAGAAAAAGTTTTTGACATTGAAAACGTCGAAATGCCCTTGTCATAAAGGTCTGCAATCGACACAGTCGAAGAATTTTTATCATGATTTAAAAATCTATAAACCTCATCAGACAAAACATAAGCACCAACATTTTGGGCAATTTCAACAATGTTTTTCAACTCAAATTCGCTCAAAACCGCACCAGTCGGATTATTCGGATTATTGATAGTAATCAACTTTGTTTTTTCAGAAACCGCCCGTTCAAGTTCCTCAAGGTCGACATGCCAATTCAATTCGGGTTTGAGTTTGAGCAATTTTACATTCGCACCGAATTGTTTTGGGATAGAATAATGTTGCTGATAAGTTGGAATTATTGAGACAACCTCATCGCCTTGTTCAAGTAAACTCAAGAACACGAGCGAGTTTCCGCCAATCCCACCGAGTGTTACTGTGACATTTTTCTCTGATTTATTTTCATATAAAGAGACAACATTATTTTTAAGCCTCAAAGATCCGGTGATATCACCGTAATGCAGAGGTTTTTCGAGAATTTCCGAAAGATTTTGCCCCGTCAATTCAAACAAACTTTTCAAAGAAAAAGAATCTATGCAAGTCGTTGTCATATCGTACTTTGCACGACTTTCGTACTCGTTCATAAATTCTTCGATTTTGAAAACATCAATTTTCATATTTTTTGTAAAGACCCGTCAATTTTGCGGTTTCGATAGCGTGATATGCTGCTTTTGCCTCAATATCTTTAGGCAAGTCGTTTTTGCCCACGTCCAACTTGTGAACATCAAGTGCATAAACCGTAAAACTGTAACGGTGCTCGCCATATTGAGGACAAGGACCGGTATATCCATAATGACCGTAGTCATTCTTCATAGCCCTTGCACCGAGGACGTTTTCGCCCTTCGCAATCGAAGTTCTATCAGCAGGAATATCCACCAAAATCCAATGGTAAAATCCACCAGTTGCTTTGGTATCAAGGTCTTGTGCAATGATTGCAAAACTCATCGTGCCGTCAGGAATTTTTTCCCAGTCTAAATCAGGCGAAACATCTTTGCCGCCGCAAGATTCTTTCGCATACTCTTGTGGTAACTTGTCGCCATTTTGAAACGTTGTCGAGGTTAATTTCATTTTGTAAATTGAGCCGAAACTCGTATCGCTACCAAGCATCAACGATGTCATTATAAATACTGCCGCTAAAGTCATTAATGTTCCGAATAAAAAAGATTTTTTCATTTTTCGCTAATCTGCCTTCACGTCTATCGCCACATCGTCAGAAACGGATTTTTTTGCCTTTTTCCACAAAGCGTCCCATTCATCGAAAGTCAACTCTGTCAAAGGTTTTTCGGCAAGTTCTTCCATTGTTCTGAATCGTTTCATAAATTTTGTATTTGAGCGAATCAATGCCTGTTCCGCATCGATTTGATTACGTCTAGCAAGGTTTACAACCGCAAATAAAATATCGCCGAACTCTTCTTCTTTTTCGTCGTAAGTTTTTGCCTCGTCAAATTCCTTAAACTCAGACATAATGCACTCTTTCAACTGTTCGTCACTTTGCCATTCAAATCCGACTTTAACAGCCTTGCAACTAATTTTTTGAGCAGACATCAATGCTGATTGAGACTTCGAAATACCGTCCATAAGCGACTTTCTGTGCGGTTTTTCTTCTGCCTTCAATTTATCCCAATTTGCCAAAATGTCATCAGTCCCGTTAACCTTCACATTTCCAAAAACGTGAGGGTGACGGTGAATAAGTTTATCATTCAATCGTTTTGCCACATCTTCGATATCGAAATAACCTTCTTCCTTCGCAATTTGAGCGTGCAAAACGACCTGCAAAAGGACATCTCCCAATTCTTCTTTCAGATGGTTCATATTCCCCGAATTGATTGCGTCGATTGCCTCATAAGCCTCTTCTACCATATTGTGACGCAACGAAGCGTGAGTTTGTTCTCTATCCCAAGAACAACCATTTTCCGAACGCAAAATCGAAATTGTTTTAATTAATTCAGCAAGTGCAGGATATTCCATAATTACCTCTAATCAAGTCTTTGTCCGTATTTTCCGTAAGAAACCACCGAATTGAAAGATTTTCTTCTTTTCGGAAGGTCTTTAACATTTTCACTGCGATAGCCCAACGTCAACATGCCCGCAATCATTGCACTGTCGGGGATATTGAGTTTTTCTTTTACCGTTTCGTAAACATCAGGGTTGAAGCCTGTGAGTTCATTGGCAAATGCACCAATGATGCAACAATCGACCCCCAAAGACTGTGCTTGCAAGTCCATAAACGCCATTGCATAAGAACATTGTTCCATAGTTCTTGCAATAAGGATTGCACTTGTATTTTGAGCAGGATTGTAGCCTTTATCGCTCAAGATGTGTTGAACACTGTCTTCCGGCATACCTTTTTCGGTCAAAATTTTGCCGAAATTTTTGTTGTTCCAAGCCGCAAAATCACCAAGCAAAACAATAACGTGAGATGCCTCTTTGATTTGTTTTTGGTACTTTGCACTGATAGAAAGAAGCGTTTTTGTTTCTTCATCATCCACAACAATAAAATGCCACGGTTGAACATTCATCCAAGACGGTGCAATTCTGCCTGCCTCAAGGATTTCCTTAATGTCGTTTTCGGGAATTTTTTTGCCCGAATATTGTCTGACAGATTGTCTTTTCGCAATTTCGTTCAAAATCATTTAACTATCTCCTATTCCGACAAAATAATCGTGAAATCACTATTTACGCAATAAATTCTTGTCGGGTCAAATACGAATTGAAAATCTTCAACCTCGGGAGCAGCCTTTTTGATATTATCAAGAAATTCTCTCGATATTGCGTTTGTATGACCTTGAATTTGCGGGTGAGGCAAACGTCTATATTTCGACATATTAACCGTAAAGCCTTCTGCTTCAAGTTCAGACTTAACTTTTTCCGCTTTTTCGGCATTGTCAGCCGTATACATAATTCCTGCAACAGGCAACTCTTCACCTTCTTGAAGGACATGTTTTTTACCGTAAATCATTCTGTTAATTACTTCCCTACATTGTTCGGGGTCTAAAATCCAATAACTGATATAACCACGTTTGTTGGGTGCTCCGGGGAGAGTTGCAGTTTCGATTTTTGACATGTCCAAAGATGTTGCAAACGCCGCATATTGAGACATTTGATACAAACTTAAATCACTCTTGACGTACTTGTCGATAACCTTCAATGCCCCTGGTATTTTGGGGATAACTTCAGGAGACTTGAGTCTGTCTGCCAATGCTCTTAAAAACCATTGTTGTCTTGCTGTTCTGCCGATATCGCCCAAAGCATCTTTTCTAAATCTCAAGAAGCCTTCTGCCGTCTTGCCGTCCAACATGTGTGTACCTTTTGTCAAATCAATATGCAAGCCAGCCGTGTAATCGTGGTATCTCATATCTTTTTCAACATAAACAGGAACTCCGCCAATCGCATCAACGACTTCACGAATTCCTTCCGTATTAAATACAATATAATTATTAATTTTTATGCCAAAAGTCTCTTCAATAGTATCTTTCGTAAGTTCAATTCCACCCAAAGCGTGTGCAGCATTGATTTTTTGGACACCTTTGCCGTGAGCGATGTAGACCTTACTGTCACGAGGAATTGAGAGGAAATTTACACTCTTTGTTTTTGGGTCAATGCTAACGACTACAATCGTATCAGAACGTGTACCATCAAACGGATCGGCATCTTTTCCGTTAGAATCAACACCCAAAACGAGAATATTTTGGCGTCTGTTGAAGATTTTTTCGCTAAATTTCGGCTTGTTAGTTTTTTCAAAGAAATTATGTTCCTTGAAAAAATCCGTAATTTGGTCACCATTTCCCGTGAAATAAATAAATCCTGCATAAGCCATAGCCGCAACCGCAGCAATCGCAAGTATTACGCCAATCGGTTTAAAAAGGCTTTGTTGTTTTTCGGTGTCATCTTCCTTTAAAAATTTTGAAAAGGTTCTACCGTATTCTTCAGGATTCAAATCCTCGTTTTCGTTTCTGTTATTAAAATTTTCAGACATTTGACTTACTCACAATACCATCAATTTCTATCTATTCTACACCAAACATTTTTTAAATAGAACACCCCAAAAAATTTTCACGTTTGAAAGAGTTCATTGTTTGTGTTTTTATTTTAATATGAAAGATACTACAATTAAAATAATCCAAAAAGCCGAAAAAAAAGTTTCGGAACAATTTAAACTTACCGACGAGATAAAAGAATTCAATCAGGAAAAGGTTCTTGACGCTTTTATCAAAAATCAAATTGGTATGCAACATTTTTACACAGTATCGGGCTACGGTCACGATGATATAGGTCGAGAAGCCCTTGATAACGTATTTGCAGACGTTTTTCACGCAGAAAAAGCAATGGCAAGACCCCACTTCGTTTCGGGAACGCACACTCTTTCTTGCTGTCTATTCGGCTGTTTACGACACGGAGACAAACTTTTATCCGTCGCCGGTTCGCCTTATGATACAATGGAAGAAGTTATCGGAAAACGTGGAGACTACAAGCAATCGCTTATGGGACACGGAATTTTATACGATGAAGTTCCGCTTTTAAATGGCATTGACATTGATTTTAAAAAACTTGAACAAATGGTTGATGAAACAACCACAATGGTATTAATACAACGTTCAAGAGGATATTCGCTCAGAAAATCTTTGACTATCGACACAATTAAAAAAATCGTCGAAGTCGTAAAATCGAAAAACCCAAACTGCATTTGCTTTGTTGACAACTGTTACGGCGAATTTGTCGAAAAACTTGAACCGACCGACGTCGGTGCAGACCTCATCGCAGGCTCGTTAATCAAAAACGCTGGCGGTGGTATTGTCGAAGCAGGCGGATATGTTGCAGGTAAAGACGAATTGGTCGAATTGGTTGCAGCAAGCCTCACCGCCCCCGGAATTTGCCGTGAAGGCGGTGCGATGTTTAACCAATCAAGATTGATGTTCCAAGGTTTGTTTATGGCTCCTTCAATCGTTGCAGAAGCCGTCAAGGGGGCAATCCTTGCATCGCAAGTGTTTGAGGACATCGGATTTACTTCAACTCCGAAACCGCACGACATCAGAACAGACTTAATTCAAACGGTTGAATTTGGCAAAAAAGAACCACTTTTAGAATTTTGTAAAACAATTCAAGAATGTTCACCGATTGAATCGTACTTAACCCCCGTGCCAGACGTTGTTCCGGGATATGACGACGATTTGATTATGGCTGGCGGAACTTTTGTTGAAGGTTCAACAATCGAACTTTCCGCTGACGGCCCAGTTCGTCCACCTTATGCAGCCTATATGCAAGGTGGTTTGAACTATGCACATGTCAAAATTACCTTGACAAGAACAGTCGACAAATTGGCTGATTTATAAAAAATAATTTTACTAAATATTAAAGGCATTTTTGTTACGAAATGCCTTTTTTTCATGATTATGTTAAAATCCAATTATCGATATGAAATTCAGAACTCAGAGAAGGATAGTCATGGAACAACAACATAAAAGAATTATAAAAGAAGCCTTGAATGTTTTGGGCAAAAAGAATTTTGCATTCATCGCTCACGCAGGAAGTTTTCCCGCTGAAGAAGGTAAAAACACAGGCTTTGGAAGTGTAGCATCGAATGCAGGAAAGACACTCGTTGACTTTGTTAGCGGTATTTTCAATGCAATTCAATTAGGACCTGCAGGCAAAACAAAAGGTTGCGATGCTTCACCATATACGGGAACTATTTTCTCGAATAACCCTTTGTTTATTGACTTAGAACAGTTGACAACAGACGAAGGTTACAATCTTTTGTCAAAAGAAACTTATCAAAAAATTTGCGAAAACAATCCGCAAAAAGACTCCAACCGCACGGCATATTCATATATTTACAATGCTCAAGATGAGGCTCTCCGTGAGGCTTTTGAAAATTTCAAAAAGAACAACCCGTTCAAGTTAGTTGAAGCATTTGAAAAATATAAAAAAGATAACGCTTCTTGGCTCGACAATGATGCACTTTACGAGGCATTGAGCATCGAAAACGGCAATGACTATTGGCCGATTTGGGAAAACGAAGATGACAAGCACCTTTGCAACCCGAAAAACGATGAAGAAAAAGAAAAATTTGCCACAAGAATTGCAGAAATAAAAGAAAAATATGCGGACGAGATTGAATTTTATGCGTTCAAACAACTTTTGATTTCTGTTCAAAACGCAAAAATCAGAGATTATGCTCTTTCAAAAGATGTAAAAATGATTGCAGATAGACAAGTTGCATTCTCGGATAGAGACGTTTGGGCTTATCAATCATTATTTCTTGACGGTTGGTGCTTGGGCTGTCCGCCAGATTTGTTCTCGGCAAACGGTCAAGCATGGGGCTTCCCTGTAATTAACCCTGAAAAAATGTATAAAGAAGATGGAACTCTTGGAGAAGCAGGAAAATTGATGAAGGCTTTGTTCAAGAAAATGTTCGTCGAAAACCCTGGTGGTGTAAGAATTGACCACCTCGTCGGACTTATCGACCCATGGGTATATCAAGCAGATAAAACCCCAAAACCAGAAGATGGTGCAGGCAGACTTTATTCTTCACCTGAACACGAATTTTTGGGCAAATTTGCGATTGCAACGGAAGATGACTTGGACAAAGAAGAAACGGTCGATTCGGAACACAGAGTAAAAACTTTGACGCCTGAGCAAATTTCTCAATATGGAAAATTAATTGAAAAAATCGTCATCGGTGCAGCAGAAGAAGTCGGTTTGGACAAAAACTCAATCGTCTGTGAGGACTTGGGAACAGTAACTTTTCCGGTCGAATCAGTTATGAAACAATTCGGCTTGCAAGGAATGTGCCTCACGCAATTTGTTGTCCCCGATAAACCTGACCACGCTTACCGTTGCAAGAATATTAAACCGAAAAGTTGGGCAATGGTCGGAACTCACGACAATCAACCAATTTCTGTTTGGGCAAAAAATATCGTAAACACGCACGAAGGTTGGTTGCACGGCAAAAATCTTGCAGAAGATTTGTATCCTGATGCAACAGAACAAGAGAAAGAAGAAATTGCCGTAAGATTGTCTAAAGACGCTGAATTTATGCTCTTTAACAAGTTGGTTGAAATTTTCGCTTGTAAGGCAGAAAATGTTCAAGTTTTCTTCACTGACTTCCTCGGATTGCAAGAAACGTACAATATTCCAGGAACTTCGGGAGACAAAAACTGGTCGCTCAGAATTCCGACGAATTATCAAGCAATTTACGAAGAAAATCTCAAGAACGGCTTAGCGATGAATTTGCCGAAATTGTTGAGACAGGCAATAATCGCTCGTGGCAAGGAATTTGCCGATGCAAATAGTGTTCTTATCGAACAGTTAGAAAAAATATCATAAGAAGGTAAAATGTTCGAAATTCAAGCAGAAAGTATATTTTCGGCAGCACATCATTTGCTGAATTATGAGGGCAAATGCGAACATCAACACGGACATAACTGGAAGGTTGTTGTGGCTGTTCGAGGCGAGAAACTTGATAAAGCAAATATTTTGGTCGATTTTAAGGCTCTAAAACGTGAATTGAACAGGGTTTTGGACTTAATTGACCATAAAGATTTGAACGAATTAGAATATTTTGGAGGGGAAAGTCCGAGTAGCGAAATGATTGCAAAATTCATTTTTGACGAAATGGCGAAAACCTTTGACTGTATGTATTTTTCAGCAGTTTGGGAAACCCCGACCTCTTGTGCAAAATATTATAGGACAGAAAAATAATGGATATTTTACATACAATTATATTAGGATTTATTCAAGGTTTGACGGAGTTTTTACCCGTTTCAAGTTCGGGACACTTGGTTATCACCTCGAGTTTGTATAAATTAATCTCAGGTAGCGAATTTATGCATGCAAGCGGAGAGGAAATTTTCACAGACATTATTCTTCACGTCGGCACGCTGTTTGCAGTTGTTTTTTATTTTAGAAAAGACATTATGAAAATGATTAAGGCGTTTTTGACGGCCTGTAAGACGAAGGATTTTTCGTCACTTGATTCAAAAATGCCGATTTACCTTTTTTTGGCAACATTTTTCACGGTAATTATCGCATATCCGTTAAACGAATTTTGTGAAAAAATGGTCTCATCACCTGCGATTGTAGGAATTTTCCTTATCATCACAGGGTTTGTGCTTTTTGCATCGGAACATTTTTCAAAGAAAACGCAAAATGACGGAGAATGTAATAAAATCACCTTGAAGCAGGCACTTTTGATAGGTGTTGCACAAGGTATTGCGGCATGCCCCGGATTATCACGTTCAGGCATGACGATTGCAGCCGGCTTGTTTGCAGGCTTAAACCGTGTAACGGCAGCAAGATACTCGTTTTTACTTTCTATTTTAATTATTTTGGGTTCGTCAATTTTTTACCCGATTTTAAAGTTGGAAAGTACCGAAATTGCGGGCTTTAATTGGACTGCAATCGGAGTTGGCTTTTTTGTATCTATGCTTGTCGGTTATTTTTGTGTAAAATATTTCATGCAGTTCTTGAATAGATATTCAATGAAGTGTTTTGCTTATTATTGTTGGATAGTCGGAGTTTGTGCCATAGTGTTTTTTAACTTCGTTAAGTAAAGGAGAAATTATGAACAATGCTGCTGTTGATTACATCAACGAAAAAACAAACAATTTCAAACCCGTAACGGGAATTATTTTGGGTTCGGGACTCGGTGAGTTCGCTGATGAGTACGAAGGAATTAAAATTCCTTACGGCGACATTCCTGGGTTTGCACCTTCAAAAGTCGTAGGACACAAAGGTCTTTTGTGTTTTGCGGAAGTTGCAGGAAAACCTGTCGTTATGATGCAAGGACGTTTCCACTTCTATGAAGGTCACTCAATGCAAACAGTTACATACCCGATTAAAGTTATGAAAAAATTGGGCGTTCAAAACCTCATCGTAACCAACGCTGCAGGCTTGGTTCACACAGATTTTGCTCCCGGAGATTTGATGTTGATTGCTGATCACATCAATATGATGGGAACAAACCCACTCATCGGTGCAAATGACGACGATTTAGGACCTCGTTTCCCTGACCAAAGCGATGTTTATACAAAAACATTGAGAGTTAAGGCGAAAGAAGTCGGCAAAAAATTGGGCATTGACCTTAAAGAAGGTGTTTACTGTGCAATGACTGGCCCGACTTATGAAACACCTGCAGAAGTCAAAATGCAAAGAAGTTTGGGTGCTGACGCAGTCGGCATGTCAACAGTTCCTGAAGCAATCATCGCAAACTGGTGCGGTATCAACGTTTTGGGTATCAGTTGCCTCACAAATTACGCTTGCGGTATCCTTGACCAACCGCTCTCACACGCAGAAGTTACAGAAACTGCAAACAGAATCAAAGAAGACTTCAAGAAATTGTTGTTCGAATTGGTTAAGGAAATTTAGTTCGGTTTTTAAAACTCAAAGAATAAAAATACCGTCTTGTAGGCGGTATTTTTTGTTATTTGTGAATATTTGCTGAAATAATTGTCATTGCAAACGAAACGGAGTATTTCTTTATTTTGTGTTTGTATGCAGAGTGTTTGTTTTGGCACAATGCTTTAGAAAGGTGCTTTAGCATTATCGTCATACTGAGACTTTAGCCGAAGTATCTAGTTTATTTTAATAAAAATTAGAAAATTACTTGACTTGAGAATGTGTTTTTGATATTTTAAACATACGGAATAGTGATATTTACTAACTGTTGGTTAAAACAGAGTTCCGTAAAGAAGTTAGCTCAGTCAAGGCGAGCGAAGCGGAGCCGGTGGAGATTCGGTTAAACAAAATGCTCTACCAACCGTAAAGAAAAATTGAATAGAATATGCTGCGTTAGCTCAGTCAAGGCGAGCGAAGCGG